>FWWL01006046.1_pt1 | contig 18004 bp, 18 predicted proteins | sample 2228331 | NCBI WGS metagenome assembly FWWL01 (sample SAMEA103939775, study PRJEB20133) | metagenome
GTTGTATTAGTTTTAAACCATAGTTTTTTAGAGCATTTTCAAGTCCATCAATTATTATCTTCTCTGTATAATTCTGCCATACTCCATTTAAATCAGATATTGATTTAGTTAAATTCTTATAACTTTCCCTTTGTGCTTCTCTTAACTCAATTATTTCTTTTTCATTCTTCTCATGTAATTCAAATAATTTATCTATCCTTTCCTTGTCCTTTTCTTGAGATTCTATCAATCTATCTAACCTTTCCTTTTGTTCCTTTTGTGCTTCAATAACACTATCTATCCTCTCACCCATCTTATCTAATCTATCACCTAATCTATCCAGACTTTCTAAAATTCCTCCTATTATCCTCCACATTTCCTCTCTTTCTTTTTCAGTCATATTGATAATTTTAAAGCCTTTTAGGAATTATTTGGACAATCTAATTATCATTATATTTATCCTTTAAAATTTCAATTCGAAGGAGGTGATGTATGAAAAAAATAATTTTCTTTGTATCTCTTTTCATTCTTAGTAGCTTCCTCTTTGCACAAGAAAAGGATGTTCCAGGAAGCAAAGACCATCCAGTTCTTAGTCGTTATCCTGGGTGTGTAATAGTTGACTATTCTCAAAAAGAATTTGGTGAGTATGTTTTGCCTATTAGTGGTCCTTTAAGAAATGAGAAGGATGTGAAGGCTGCCAAGACTAAAAAGTTAGAAGGCAAAGTTACTAAGATTAGGTATAAGTGCCCCCAAAGTAGGAGTAATTTAGAGATTTACAAAAACTATGAGCTTGCTCTTACAAATGCAGGTTTTAAGATCTTCTACACAGGCAAAGGAAATGAGATAAGAGGAATCCATAATCTCCTCTGGAATGTTAATCATGACCCGATAGGCGGCTGGGATGATCCTGATATAAGACCCTGGTTCTACATCTCTGCTAGTTCTCCAAATGAGAAGATATTTATATCTCTTTTTATAATTGGAAGTTATGATGGACCAAAAGTTGTGCTCTCAGTGATCGAACCAAAAGCAATGGAAACTGGTCTTGTAACAGCTGAGATGATGGAAGCGCAGATCAAGCAAACTGGCAAGGTAGCTATTTATAGTATATATTTTGATTTTGATAAAGCAGATATAAAGTCAGAGTCTAAACCAACTATTGAAGAAATAGCAAAGCTTTTGAAAAGAAATCCCTCTTTAAAACTCTATATAGTAGGACATACTGATAATGTAGGAAATTTTGAATATAACATTAAGCTTTCAGAAAGAAGAGCTGAAGCTGTTGTAAGAGAATTAGTAGAAAAATATGGAATATCAAAGGATAGACTTAGGGCATATGGAGTAGGACCACTCTGCCCCGTTAGCACAAATGAAACTGAGGAAGGAAGAGCAAATAATAGGAGAGTAGAATTAGTTAAGCAGTGAAAGAAATATATACAAACTAATTCATGAAAAACTCTCCTTTAAAATTTCATTATGCGTAAACTTTCTATATTGATATTTTTAATTTTCTTTGCTTGCTCAAAGAAGTCTGAAGCTCCACAAGAACCTCAAAATCCTACATCCTCCAACTACGATATCATTCAATATTGGGGTTTTGATATTGGGAAATCTCATAAATACTATGTAGTTGATACCTTCAAACTTACAGTTCCTAATCTGATTGATACAACGATGGTATCGCAAGATACGCTTCTTAGAGTTATTCAAGATACATTCGGAAACCTAAATGTTATATTCTATGACACCTTTTTCATCTCTCAAACAAAAATATATGACACATTATATGTTTATAATCCTTTTGTCTTGGACACAATTAGAACGCTAAATATATTCAACAACTCCTCTCCAATAGCAATCGGTAATAAAATCTTTAAGGCACCACTATCCCAAAATGATACTTGGACACCAATTGAACAGCAGAGCAAAGCTATAAACGATACAATAAAAATATCCACACAACAGCTTGGTAGTTGCACACTATGGGTTTTCTTAGATACTCTGAAAATAGATAGTTCTAAGAAGATAGTTTTAGAAGCAAGTTCTGATACATCATTTAAGTTATTTTCAAAGTTATATTCAAAGATTAAATATCATTATCAAACAAAGCCCCAAACGCAACTTTGTAGCGATACTACTATGAAAAGTGATACTGCAAATATGGTAGTTTTTGACACCACTTATCTAAAAGCATACCTTGGAATAACAAGAACTTACACTTTTGATTCAACATATGCTCAATTTCAAATTGGTCCTCTACCCCTTCAAACAATATATAGATCTTATGAAAGACGAGTTAGAGTTCAGTAAAGAAGAACTATTAAAATTTTATTATCATCTTTTGAGGGTAAGAATTTTCGATGAAAAATGTTTTATTTTAAGAAGGCAAGGAAAAATTAGCACATATCCAGGATTTAGGGGGCATGAAGCGGTTCAAGTAGGATGTGCCCTCGCCCTTGATAAAAATGATTGGATTATGCCATATTATAGAGGGACAGCACTTGCTATTACTTTTGGTTTAGATTTAACCACCGCATTTTTGTATTGGAAAGGAAATCCACTTGGTGAAAAATTCAATCCAAATCTAAGAATTACAAATTTTTATATTACAATTGGTAGTCAATGCCCACAAGCGGTAGGACTTGCACTTGCAGTCAAGTTAAGTGGTGAAAATTATTTTGTTTTGACAAACTTTGGAGATGGTGGAACAAGTGAGGGTGAATTTTATGAAGCTTTAAATCTTGCAAGCATTTATAATGTTAATGCTATATTTGTATGTGAAAATAATGGTCTTGCAATTAGTGTTCCTTCAAGAAGGGATATCCCAATGAAAAAGGAAGGAATAGGATTTCAAACTGGCATCGATAATTTAGCACATAAATTTTCAAACATTGTTGAAAGTTATAGAATTGATGGAACGAATATACTTGAAGTTTATAAAACGATTAAAAACATTAAAAAGAGAAATGGACCTGCATTTGTAGAGGCAATAGTTTATAGATTGACACCCCATACTACGGATGAAGACCATTCAAGATATTTGGACATAGAGAAAGTTAAATTATGGAATGAGCTTTTTGATCCTGTTAAAAAATTCGAAAATTATTTAAGGCAATTAGATGTTTTAGATGATAAAACTATTGAAAAATATAAAGAAGAAATAAATAATGAAATTGATATTGCTATTAAAATGGCAGAAAGTATTGCAATTCCAAGCCTAAAAGAGCTTTATAATTTTCAAAATGATTGAGATCGTAAAAGGAGATATTACAGAAGAGGAAGTTGATGCTATTGTAAATGCTGCAAATGAATACTTAAAGCATGGAGCAGGTGTGGCAGGTGCAATTGTTAAAAAAGGTGGAAAAGTTATTCAGGAAGAGAGTGATAAAATTGGATATTGTCCAACAGGAAAAGCTGTTATTACAACGGGTGGAAATTTAAAAGCAAAATATGTTATTCATGCAGTAGGGCCTATTTGGAAAGGTGGAAATAACAATGAGGATGAACTATTATATAGGGCTATAAGGAGTAGCTTATTATTGGCTCATGAATATAATCTAAGAAGCATAAGTTTTCCTGCTATTAGCACAGGGATATTTGGATTTCCAAAGGATAGAGCAAGTAAAATTATATTAAAGGCAATATTTGATTTTGTTAAGGAATTTAAAGGGAAGACAACAATTGAAAAAATCAGAGTTTGTTTATTTGATGATGAAACTTATAGTATATTCTTAAAAGCATATGAAAGTTTTAGCATTTGAGACATCTTGTGATGAAACATCTGTTGCAATTGTAGATGATTTTAATGTAATTATAAACTTAACAAGACAACAGTTAATTCATTCTGAATTCGGGGGTGTTGTTCCTGAACTTGCAGCAAGAGAACATATTAAATATATTTATCCATTAACAAAAAAAACATTAGAAAAAATTAGCTTAGATGAAATTGAAGGAATTGCATTTACATATGGTCCAGGACTTGCAAGCTCACTATTAGTTGGTATTGCATTTGGTAAAACGATTGCACAAGCTATTAAAAAGCCATTTATTGGTATAAATCATCTTGAAGGTCATATATTTTCAATTTTCATAAATAACAAAAATTTAAAACCTCCATTTTTATGCTTGATTGTATCAGGTGGTCATACAGAACTCGTATTAGTTGAGGATTTTTTAAAATATAGAGTAATTGGAAAAACATTAGATGATGCAATTGGTGAAGCATTTGATAAGGGTGCAAAGATGTTAAACCTTGGCTATCCAGGTGGTCCTATTATAGATAAACTCTCAAAAAACGGAAATAGGAATTTTATAAAGTTTAGCAAAGTTAAGATAAAATATGGAAAATACAATTTTTCTTTTAGTGGTATTAAAACTGCACTAAAATTATACTTAAAGGATAAGTCTGAAAGCTTTATAAAAGAGCATTTAAGCGATATTTGTGCAAGCTATCAAGAAGCATTAATAGATATATTATTAGAGCCTACAATGAGAGCTATTGAAGATTTTAGAATAGAGAAGATTGCAGTTGTTGCAGGTGTTTCCCTAAATAGTAGATTAAGAGAGAAATTTAGAGAATATTTTAAAGAAGTTTATTTCCCACTTCCAGAATTCTGCACTGACAATGCAGGAATGATAGGAATTGCAGGTGCATTTAGATTAAAATTAGGTTATAGAAGTTCTTTTGATATTAGTGCAGAACCGAATTTATCCCTTGAATTTATCTAAATCCTTTATTATATAATTTAATTTTTGCTCGAAATTTAAATTTTCATCTTGTGCGATCTGTCTTATTGAACCTGCTAATGAGTTATATATGAAATCTAGATCACCCTTTAATATACGTTTTTCAATGCAGTTCTTTATTAGGTTTAAATAGAGCTCATTTTCAAATTTTAGATATTTCTTAACTTCTTTATCATTTGTAGCCTTTGTGAATTTTGATATAAATTTAAATAACTTTGGTTCTTCATCTACAAATCCAAGTTGAGCTTTTATTAATTCAACAAGACTTTCAAAAGGTTTACTGTAATCAATTTGAACATTTTTAATTTTACCTATCATTTTTTTCCAACCAATTATCAAAATCTCCTTTATAATTTCATCCTTTGATTTGAAGTAATAGTATATGGAAGATTTTGCAAAACCCGATTTTTTAGCAATTTCTTCAATTGAAACATCCAAAATACCTTCTTTTAATGCTATATCTATAACCGCATTCATTATTTCATTTTTCTTCCATTCCTTCTGCTTATCTTTGATACTTTTTAACCTTTTCATAACACTATGACCCCAAAGGGGGTCATTTAATTATTGTAGTTCTATTGTCAGGACAATTCCACTATAATCACCTTCTACCTCACCATCAACTGAACAATAGCTTCCAAAATTATAATCTATCATTGCCTTCTTAACTTGATCAGTTCTATTTGTTAGAACAACAGCCCTTCTATTCTTTTGGCATGGTGTTGCCTTGCTAAGATCTTGATCCCTATTCCAATTAAACCAGTATATTGGTGAATTATCAGCAGTATTCTCCCAAATTGATTTATTTTTTATATCACATTCCTTATCCTCAGGTTGTCTTTCACCAAATGCAAATGTCCTTAGATACTTTTTATCTATTCCACAAACATCAATTAAGTAATTATATACACTCTTTGCCCTTCTATCAGAAAGTGCAAGGTTATAAGCATCTGTCCCTCTCTGATCCGCATGTCCTTCAATTCTCACTGAGAATTTATTAGTTTGGGATTGAACTTCCTTCAATAACTCACATGCAATTTTTAGACCTTCCTGTGCATCCGCTCTTAGGTCAGATTTATCAAAGTCAAAATAAAATTTGAATATACCACTTCTTGCAATTGAAAGCTCTAAACTTGTATCACCAGGTTGCAGTTGAACAACTTTTGCATTTGGAACATAACCCTCTAAACTAGCCTTCATTGTATATGTGCTGTATGGAACACTTATCTTTGCAGTTCCATTCTCGTCCGTTGTAGCCTTATATTCATTACCCTGACTATCCTTAAATGTAACTGTCGCATTCTTAACAGGATTCCCTTTGTCATCAACCACTTTGACTGTTGCATTCGTAACTGTGTAGTCTAGTTCAACTGTTAATGTTTCAGTTTTTGCAAGTTCTAAATCCTTCTTCACCTCCTCATAATTTTCTGCACTTACCTTAACTGTATATTTGCCTCGCCTTAATCCATCAAACTGAACAACTTCTCCACTCTTCACCTCAGACTTTCCATCAGGATAAGTTAGTTCTACATTAGCGGAAACGGGATTTTTACTTTTGCTATCTATGCTTCTTACAACTAAGCTCTTTATGGGCTCAAGAGCAAGTGTAATTTCTTTATTTTGAGGACTAATTTTCACAGAATCAGAGAAGTAGTTATTAGCCTGACCCTCAAGTGTATATTCACCTTTCCCTAAACCTATTTTTGCCTGACCACCCTTTGCGGTTTCTTGTTTTACTAACTTATCGCCTTTCTTTACAGTAAGATTAGCATCAATAGGTTGATTCGTAGCCTGATCAACAACCCTAACATTATAAGTCACTCCACATCCAACAAGAGCAATAGCTAAAATTAGCTTTTTCATCTCTTTACCTCCTTTTTATTTGAAAATTTTAAAGCACTTCTCATGATATACCTGTTATGATCTCACCACCATCTATATTTATAACATTTCCTGTCATCCAATACAATTCATCCGAACTCAAAACAGCTATTGCTTTTGCAACATCTTCTGGTTTTGTAAGCCTCTTGGAAGGATTTCTACTTAATGTAAGTTCTATTATCCTATCACTTGAAGGTATTTTTCTTAGTGCAGGCGTATCAGTTACACCTGCCCTAATTGCATTTACAGTAATGCCATAAGGAGCAAGTTCAAGAGCTAATTGCCTTACATGACTTTCTAAAACCGCTTTTGCAGCAGAAACTGCACCATAAAATTTTGTAACTCTTAAACTGCCTTCACTTGTCATTGCAAAAATTCTTGCACCTGGCATTAGAAATAATTTCCTAAAAAATATCACCTGTGTCCAATAAACAAGTGTATTTCCCATAAGATGTAAAGTCATTTCCATTTGCCTTTGATTTATTGAATCTTCCAAGCTTTCACCTATAAATGGTTTTAGCGTTCCAAAGGCAATTGAATGCAAAAGAACCTTAATTCTTTCATTAGGAAATTTATTTTCAAATTCATCCAATACAAGCTTTATATTCTTTTCATCGCCAGCATTTACATTAAAGAATAATGCCAGTGCTCCATTCTTTTCAATCTCTTCCTTTACTTTATATGCATTTTCGATCGTGCTCTTAGTATCAAAATGAACACCTATTATATTATAACCTCTTTTTGAAAGTTCAATTGAAACCGCAGCACCAAAGCCACTTGAAGAGCCTAAAATCAAAGCCCAATTTTTCATAAATCCTGAAAATTTTAAAGCAGATTTTTTGAAATAGTTTAAAATTTTCAAACTTCTAATGAAAAAGTTTTTTATTTTCATTTTTCTTATTGCTTGTCGTGTAGGAGATCCCCCAGAAAAAGTTGTAGATAACTATTTAACAGCTATTGAAAAGGGTGATTATAAAAAAGCATACAAACTTACAGACAAAATTTCTCAAAATTATGTAAGTGAAAATGATTTTAGAAATTATTGGGAGGAAAAATTTAAAGAATGGGGTAAGCCTGATAGTCATGAAATTTATGCAATTAAAAGAGATGCAGATACCATGAGAGCATATTTTAGATGGTATTTTAATACAGGTCATTTTGAGGACTTAGTAATAAAGCTTACAAAAACAGTTAATCAGGGTGTTTATGAATGGAGAATTAAATTTTTAGCATATAGAATTATTGAAAGAAAGAAAAAATGAGAATTGTCATAGCCCTTGGTGGAAATGCACTTGTTAGGAAGAATGATCCTTTCACATTAGAAACACATGATATAAATGCCCATTTAGCTATCAAAAGCCTTTCTAAAATTATTGAAAATAATGAGGTTGTTATAACACATGGTAATGGTCCTCAAGTTGGAGAGGAATTTTTCAGAAATGTATTTACAATTGGTAAAGTTTTCACATTTAGCTTAGATTATTTAAATGCCCAAACACAAGGATGGATTGGTTATTTATTAGAAAAGCATATTAGGAATGAAACAACTAGAAAAATTGCAACTTTAATAACACTTGTTGAGGTAAGTCCAAATGATCCTGCATTTCTAAATCCTACTAAATTCATAGGTAAATTTTTTGATGAGAAGGAAAGTAAAGAATTATCTTTAAAATATGGTTGGAAGTTTAAGAAGGATAGTGACAAGGGTTATAGGGTTGTTGTCCCTTCACCAAAACCTATGAGAATTTTAAATAAAGATGCAATTTTAAATTTGCTTGAAGCTGGTTTTGTTGTTGTCGCGGTTGGGGGTGGTGGTATTCCAGTTGTTTTAGAACATAATAAATACATTAGAGGAATTGAAGCGGTAATAGATAAAGATTTAGCAAGCTCACTTTTAGCTGTTGAGATAAATGCAGAAATTTTTATGATTTTAACCGAAGTTGAAAAGGTTTATTTAAATTACAAGATGGAAAATCAAAGAGCATTAGATATTATATCTGCTGATAAGCTTGAAAATTATTACAAAGAGGGTCATTTCCCTGAAGGGAGCATGGGTCCTAAGGTTTTGGCAGTAATTGACTTTGTAAAAAAGACGAAAAAGAAAGCTATTATTACATCTTTGGATAAAGCTTATGATGGACTTTTGGGAAAGACGGGAACAATAGTAGTTCCAGAAAGTCTAGTATGACAATTATATCTGATATTTTTGATATAAAACTTCACTATCCTATGTCTATCTTTATTTATAAGTCAAACATGGAGAATATTTACCAGTTTTATAAATTTTTAAATAGGCTAAGGAATGAGACATTCATTATAGATTTAGGAAATTTTGAATTTATTTCCTTAGATGAGCTTGATATTAGTAGGAATTATAGACTAAAAAAAGTTTTAGTTCCAAAAGGTGATCTATTGTTAAAGGTTTTTTTAGGTTTTATTGATAGTTTGGGATTATACCACTATTCTGTCCCAATTCCAAAATCAAATCCATTTGGTAAAAGACTTCTTAATAAAGAGAAAAGAGATAAAACTTGGCATGATGAATGGCAACAATTCCTAAAATACATTTCCTTAATAAAAGATAAGTTTATTAGATTTTCTGTGTTCGATGATGAATTTATTGGACTAATTGTTTCAAATGCAACTTATTTAGAGCCAAAGTTTGAAGTGAATGAGCTAGTTAAGCTGAAAAAGAAAGCTATTTATGGAAGAGTTGTTGAAGTTAGAAAAAATTCGGTGTTCTTGGATAATGGTGAATTTTATAATAAGGATGATTTAATTAGGGTGAATTTTGAACCTTGTATTAGTCTAAAACCCAAAGATAACTACTTCTTAATAAACTTTTTCGTCAAAAACCTAAATAGAGAACTTATAAAGTTTGGATTTGAAATGAGGAGGAAAAAATTAGAATTTGAAAGGGTTGAATATGACTTCAATTCGCAGGAATTTTTAAGGGATAAGCGCGTTAAAATTATTTATAAGAATGAAAATATAAGGAAAAAGTTCTTGAATTTTGAATTTCCGTTTATTATAGATGATAATGCAAAAATTTCGTTTCAAATAGATAGCACAAAATATCTAAAAAAACCATATCTTTTATATAAAGAGATTGCAAAGAAGTTTATAAATGTTGATTTTAACTGCCCAAGAGTTTATTCAAAAGAGCCTGTTAGATTTAAGCTAAAAAATAATAGAGTTTTAGTTGCAAAAAATTATATTAGTGCAATGGTGCAATGTGTGACAAGGGCGATGAAAAGCTCATTTTGGCGGTTTTGTAAAAAGTTTTTCCAGTGTCCTTTAAAATTTTCATAAAAAAGGAGATTAGAATATGGAGTAGTTGAAACACCAAGTGTTTATAAGATGGAGAGTGTATATGGTAGCAACAGGGTTAAAATAATATCTCCATATTGTTGGAATAGAGGAAATTGTTATCCACCTGATATTTGGAGAAAAGACCATTCACAAGTAAAAGAAAGTGAAGAGATATTTGATAGGGTTGAACAAGAATTTAGAGAGCATTATAACAATTTTCAAACACAATCAGTTCCATCAAGTGGAGGAATAAATCCATTAGCATTAAAGGAAATAGAAGAGCAAGTAAAAACAGTTGAAAGTTATGGATATATAACATCATTAAATCCAAATGACACATTAAAACTTGTTTTACTTGGCAATGTAGGAGCAATAACATCTCTAATCATATCACAAAAGCAATTAATTACAAGTCCAGAAGCCGAAGAGCAAATAAGCCAAGACACTATTTTAAAATTCCAATACATATACAGAAACAGAAAAGGAAAGGATACATTAAAAATAACAACAAATGAACAATCAGTCTTAATACTTGGTTTTCAAACACCAATTAAAACTACACTAAAAAGAGATAAAGTTGTTTATAGTGTAGGAGATACTGCATATTTAGAGTTAAAAATGCCACCTGATGAATATAACATAACTGCATTTTATTTAAGGGATGATACAACTGGGGATACAATAACATTCGAAAAGAAGAGCCAAACGATATACAATGCAAAGCTAGCAATAACGAAAAAAGGATATTATCAAGTGATTGCACAAGTAGAAGGGAGGATTTATAAGAGGACATTTATAATGTTAATTTTGGCATTAGAGCAAGAAGCTCCTGTATTTGGTTATAGTGGAGGGTATTACCAAGTTCAATCAAATAGGAAGGAAGGTAAAAGTGAGAATATAAGAGTTCAGAATAATGTAGTATTTTTACCTAAGAAAGAAGCAAGATATAAAGTATATGACATAAATGGAAGGCTGATAAGTGAGGGATATAGCACTAGTGGTTCTATAAAGATATCCAAAAAGGGTATTTACATAATAAGAGTTGAAGACAAGACATACAAGGTGCTAATAAGATGAGGTTAGTTTGTATGATACTCTCATTATTTTTAATAAGCTGTAAGGAGGATAAGGGACCTATTGAGGTCCCTGGAATAATTTATCACATTGAAGAAATGCAAAGTCCTCTTGGAATGGTTGAAACATACAAGAGAGATGGGTATATATTATCAGGATGGTATTCAAATAGTAAGGAGAATTTAATTGGTGTTGCTATATTTATGAGAATTGACAAAGAAGGGAATTTAAAAAGGTATAAAGTATTACCCAATCTTTATGCAACATCAAAAATATATCAAGACTTGCAAAATCCAAATGATTATGTATTTGTTATAACTGGTGGAGGAATTGCAAAGATGGATAGCAATTTTAATATAAAGTGGGTATTTAATAGACAACTTTTAACGATGGAGTATATAGCGGATGTTTTAGATACCTTAGGTGGGAATTTTATATTAGTTGGAGGAAGTGAAGGTGAAAAGAAATTAATTGTATGGGAAATAAATTCGAATGGAGAGGTAATTGATAGTTTTGTTTATCAATTTGAAAGCTTTACATTTATGAATCCAATTTTAGAAGTATCGAACAATACTATATTAGTAGCGGTTATTTTAGAAGTATCGAACAATACCATATTAGTAGCGGTTGAAAATTATCGAAAAATTGACACAAGCAATTATATATTTGAGATAATTTTAATAAAGCTAAATGAGAATTTAGACACATTATGGACAAAGAGGATAACATTAAATGAAATGTTTAATGGGGCAGGTTTAAGATCTCCAAAGGGATTGATGAGAACAAATGATGGAGGGTATATATTATTTGCAAATTATTGGACAAGAGATAATAAAGGCAATCCTTATAAGCTTACAGGGGTTGTAATAAAACTTGATGGAAATGGAAATGTTATAAAGGTTAGAAGATTTAATGAACCAGAATTTGGATTAAACACTGATTTTGAAACTTTACAAGATGGTCATGCTTTTGTTAAATTATCGGATGGTAATAATATGGCAATTATATTTGATGTTCCAAAGAGGATTTGGAAATTTGATGACAATTTAAATACAATTTTTATAAAGGATTATCCATTAGAAACAGGTAATGGTATTTTATATAGGGATAGTGATAATAATATTGCATATCTAACGGAAACACTAATTCTTGATTATCTTAGTGATTTTCTCTTTACGAAAATTGATAATGATGGTAATATCCTCATTTGGAGTAAGGTATATCCAGATGAATAGAGCTATACTTTTAACATCTTGCAAAAAGAGCTCAATTAGTGTTCCTTTTGCATAAGGAGAAAGAGTCAATAGTATCTTTAAAAGCAATCTTATGCAGTTAACAAAATCGCTGATATTTACTGCTCCATCTTGAAAGCTGACATTAGAAACTTCACATTGCTTGCACTCTCACACTAAGATCCAATGGAACTTTTAAATCTTCAAGATGACCAAATCAAGCTTCATACCTAACTTTTTGGGCAAGCTTGCAATTTTAAAAACGATGCTTTAAAATTTTAGACTATGAGAAAGTTTATTCTAACCTTCTTACTCTTGGTTGGCTTGGCTAATGCCAAAATAGAACTTGATGTTGCATCTACTGTTATAAATAGAAACCAAAGTGCTATTATATATGCATATAGTGATAATCCTTCCATTTTGAATATCTACGACAATACAGGTAGATTGGTATATAATGTTATGAATGTAGGTAAGAATGTATATAAGGTTCAGCTACAAAAACAGGGCGTTTATATCATATTGCTAAAGGAAACAAACCAACTCAAAAAGGTTATTTTAGTTCTACCATAAAATAATTTATCACAATAACAACAAAGGCCCAGAAGGGGTAGAAAAGAATTAAACTATAAGGACTTATAGAACCAAACAAAAATCCTAACAAACTCAAAAAAATAGCCTTAGACATAGGATTTGAAATAGTATTCAATGTATTCAAAAAGATATAAATCAAAAATAGAATGTAGGCGAAGAAAACAATAATGCCAAATTTTGCAAGAATTTCCAAATAAAAATTGTGAGGATCAGAAAAATAAAATACATAGTATTTAGGCTTATTTTCAAAGAGATACTTAAGTTGTCCAATACCAACACCAAGTCCCTTAGAATCTAAGAAATATTCAAAGCTTGATTTGTATAAATTCTCTCTAATTATTGTTGAAAAATCTTTTTTTGCCTTCATTGTCGCAATAATTTTATTCCTTATATTTCCATAAAACCTTTTAAACCTTTCATCCTTTATGAATTCAGGATAAGGGCTACTAGCAATGTAATTAACTATGTAGATTGTAGAAAAAATTGATATAATGAGCAAGGGAACATATATTAAATTAAATCGTCTATTCATCAAGAATAGTAATGTAACAGCTTGGAAAAGCAGGCCTATTAAGTTGGCTCTTGAAACTGTATAAAAAATTATAAAAATACCTGCTAATAATAATGGTAGTTTTATCAGATATCTTCTTACCATAAAGAAAATTATAGGTAATGACAAAATAATGTATGTTGAGAAGTCATTTTGATTACCATAAAAGCTTGTAGGAATATAAACTTTTGTGAGAACAATAAATGTTTCAAATTTATTATACTCGTAATTCTTTGGATGATATTGGGATGTAATTAAATGCTTAGCGGTTAACATTTCCCAAAATGCTACAAGAATTGAAATGAAAAACACAAAAACCCATGTATAAGTTAAAATTTTTAGATCTCTCTTATCTTCAATGATAGCAAGTGAGAACAATACAAATAGGATATATATAGTTAAGTTTGAAAGTTCAGTTGGAACATACTTAAAATCAACTGCCCAAAGCAAACTCAAATATGCCCAAAACAGCAAGATAACTAAAAACCACCCATATTTTATAGAATTCCTCAAAAAATTATAAAAACTACCTTCCTCCAGAATGAATTTCAAAAATAACAAAAATGTCGTTATTATAAAGAAAAATCTAAATGGAGAAATAGCTATTCCCAATTTAATATAAACTGCATACCCAATAAACCCAAAGAAGAATGATGTGAAGTAACTAATTTTTAATAAATTTGAAATAGATAAAAGCATAGATAGAAAATGTTAAAGTGTAAGCAAAAAGACAAGATAGAGATGCACCAATTAAATAGAAATGCTTAATGAGAAATAGTGCAATGAAAAACTTAAAAGTAAGTGAAAATAATGCAATAACAAATGGAATATAGCTTTTACCAAGCCTAACATTTAGATATATTGCAATAACTGATACAGGATTGTAGATAGCAGTTGATATTAAAATGATGAGTGCTGGCAAATATGCGTCCAAGAAATGTTTCGTAAATAGTAGTTCTATGAAGAACCTTCCAAATAAAAAGAATAGAATAATACCAATTAATTGGAAGATCCAAAGTATAATAACAGACTGTTTCAAAACTGACTTTGCTTCCTTTGAAAAGAAGCGTCCTACAACAGCACTGGTAATGAAAGAGAGAATGATGAAATTTATCTCACCTATACTAATTGCAACGGAATATATACCAAGCTCACTCTTTGAATAAAATTTATCTATAAGAAAGAAATCGACTCTATATAGCAGAAATGTAGTAGCGGTTGAAAGTCCAATAAATGTTCCGTGTCTTAAAATAATTTTTAGAATCTCAAAATCAAACTTAAAATTCAAGAATTTAATAAAATCTGGAAAGATAAACAAAAATACTATGAAGAATGCTAAAACTTGGGAAGAAATAGCTAAATTGACACTGTTTTTATAACTCAAAAGCAAAAACGTCAAAATAAATGTTAGAACTGATGGTATATTTCTTATTATATTAACAAGTCTAAAATTATCAATACCATAACCTATACCTTCAATATAATATAAAACATTTGCAAAGAGAAAGGCAATTAAGATATAATGCCAAAAAGGATATTTAAAAATGGAAAATCCAAGGGCCAAGATGGGCATAAAAAAAATCGTAAGAAGTAATGTGAAATTAAAAACCCTTTCAAGGTTATATCTCAAATTACCAACGATGTATGAAAAGCTGCCAGAAAACGTAGAAGTAAAAGCAAGGATCAGATTTAGCAAGTTCAAAAATAGGGCAACCTCTCCTCTACCTTCAGCTCCCAAAAACCCTCTACCTTCAGCTCCCAAAAACCTTGCAGTTATAACAATCGTCAAAAAACCAGACAATGAACCTATAAATTTGAGTAAAAATGATGCAAAAATTCTACCTATAACAGAATTATATTGCACTTCTTATCACTATAATTATTCAAAAGCTCAATATAGGAATATACATCAATTCCTCTTCTTACAACTATAACATATTCATTTGCCTCACTCTTATCATAATTTCTAAAATCAAAAATTTTTTCATTAAAATGAAATTTCAAATTAGGTTTTAAAGTAATATAAAGCCTTAGGTTGTTTAAATTGTTAAAAAATTGAACATTCTCCAAATGAGTATATCTTTTAAGTTGGATAATACTTTTTATTCTTTTATCAAATACGTCATAAAATAGTGATAAAGCTACACCAACAACAAAGCCAAGAAAAATGGAATATATTAACAACATGGGCTTATTAGGCCAAATTGGCTTAGGCTTATTAGGCCAAGTTGGCTTATAGGGAGGACTTGCATATGAGACTATGTAAGCAGGGGAGACAGTTTTAGCTATTGCTATTTCTCTATCGAGAATAGAGGATAGGATTGTATCTCTTTTTACTAAGTAATTTATAATTTCGTTATTAAGCTTAGCAAAATCAATATCTTTATTGTAAAATCTTTCTATTACCCTTCTTAAGTAAGGATCATTAGGATTACCAATTAATTTTTCTATAAACCTTGCTAAGGCTTCATTTGATGGTCTAAATGCCAAAAGATATGAGACAAGTGCTAAACTATCAAGTCTTATTTGACTAGCTACATTTTTTAGTGTATCTAATTCTGCATCAAATTCTTTTAGTAAATTTTCAAGTTGATTTTTTGATAGCTTAGCAAGTCTTCTTTCCTGCTCTAAGGTCCAATCAATATATCTATTTGCAATATCATTTGCTAATTTAGTAGCAAGATATCTATCTTCATCTAATACTGAGATTTTTACAAGGTCAGTAATGCCCTCCTGGTCTATGTTAATTTTATATTTCATCCATTCATCAACAGCTTTTGGATAATTTTTATAAATAATCGAAGCTTTAATCTCATCTCTAAAATTCTCTAATTTTTTTAGTTTAAAGCTAAAAAAATTACAATTTATTTCTTCATCAAATATACCACTACAAAGAACTTCATTATTTTTAAGAACAATAATACTATCATTTCTTAGTTTTAGTTTGTATTTTAAATTCTTTCTAATTGTATCAACAATTGTTCTTTTTATCTCAACTCTTACAAGCCTTTCAGGAATTTTAAAAATTAAATTTACACCATTGTTTTTTAATACACCTCCTGCAACGATCTTAATAATTTCAACTTGGGTACCAACTTTGTCAACTGGTGTTGATGGAATGATGTTTCGGTAAGCTATTTCAGAAGCCCACTTAGGATTTATTTCATAAACATTTACCTTTACGATCGCTGATGAATTATAAGTAGGCTTTGTTATAATGATGTATAAGAAAGATAGGATAAAGAAAAAAATAATGCACAATAGAATAAGTCTTTTCCTTTGCCATATACTGTAAAAAATATCTAAAATTGAAATGTGTCTCATAAAGCCTTAAAATTTTAAACGCTTAATTGAAAATTGCTATTATCTTACCAACACTTCAAGGAGGAGGTGCAGAAAAGGTCTATATCACGCTTGGAGAATATCTGAAATACAAACTAAATTATGAAGTTGATATTGTAATTTTTAAGAACTTGATAGATTATCAAACCTCTCTTGAAGTTATAAATATCTTAAATAGGGATGAAAAGATAGGAAAAAATGCTATAAAATTCCTTAAAGGACTATACAATATACTCAAAAATTATGATATTATTATGGGAGGGCTTGAATTAGAGCCAAACTATCTAGCAATTCTATTCTCAAGAATACTTAAAAAACCTTGTATTTGCACGCATCACAGTCTAATGAACAAACTTATAGATACACTATATAGGAACAAACGATACATATTTCACATACTTAATTTCATTCTTTTGAGATTTGCCAGTATGAATGTAGCGGTCTCAAGGGAAGTTTATGAAAATATAATTAAGTTATACAAAATTCCAAAAAACAAATGCACATATATATACAATCCAATTGATATTGATAAAATTAGAGAACTTGCAAATGAGGCAATAGAAGAAAGATATAAAGTGATTTTTGATAGAAAAACACTTTGCTTTATTGCTAGACTTGAAGAATATAAAGGTTTAAGAAAAATAATAGGTTCATTAGCTGAGCTAAAAGAATACAATCTTTTGGTGCTTGGAAATGGTGATTTTAAACCATATTATGAATATGCAAGAAGTTTAAATGTAGAAAATAGAGTATTCTATCTTGGATTTAAAAACAATCCCTATAAGTATTTAAGGCATTGCTTTGCACTTATTCTTCCTTCTGAATTTGAAGGGTTTGGACTTGTGTTCTACGAAGCAAATGCACTTGGAATTCCAATTGTAGGAAGTGGTATTAGGGGAGCATTTGGTGAGAATAATGAATATGGTATTTGGGCATATACAAAGGATGAAATTATAAGTGCTATAAAATTATTAGAAAATCCTAATGTTTATAGCTATTATAAAGAAGCGGGACTTAAAAGGATTGAAAATTTTAGGATTGACAAAATTGCAAGGGAGTATGAAAAGGTTCTTAATAATGTGCTTTAAAATTATCAAACTATGCTTTATGGATTTTTACTTTTTATCTTCATCTTGCTCGTAATTTTTATGATTCTTATAATTCTTATTCAACAACCAAAAACAGCAGGACTTGGAAGTTTTTTGGGTGGAAGTGAAACAGTATTTGGAGCAAAGGGAACAGTCACATTCTTTACAAAATTAACAGCAGGCATTGGTGCAACATTTATGATTAT
>FWWL01006047.1_pt1 | contig 18002 bp, 12 predicted proteins | sample 2228331 | NCBI WGS metagenome assembly FWWL01 (sample SAMEA103939775, study PRJEB20133) | metagenome
GTTTTCCAGTCGTCAGGAGGTGCCTACCTTGATCCTGCGCGCTTACACCAGCAATGATCCCACCTGGGTGGCCAGCGCACTTTTTGCAATGGGACGCTCGGCCGATCCGGCATGGGGGCAACATGTGGTGCGCATGCTGGACCATCCTGATTTCGATGTGCAACTCGAAGCGGTGCGGGCGGCGGGCGAACTGGAAGTGGAGGAGGCGCGTGAACCCCTCTTAAAGATGCTTGAAGAGGGGATCGAAGATGAGGAAGTGCGCATGGCCGCCATATGGTCGCTTTCGCAAATTGGAGGGGAAGGGGTGCAGGAGGCATTGGAGCGACTGCTGGCCGAAACTGAAGATGATGATGAGGCCGCTTTCATCGAGGATGCTCTGGATAACCTCTCCTTCAATGAAGGGGTGTTGCCGTTTGGAATGTTTGAGTTTGAAGTCCAGGACGAGAAAGACCTTGATCACATCATTGATCTTGCGTCTGAGGAAGAGGATGAGGACGAGGATCTGGATGAGGACTTGCTGGCGCGCTTGAACTGAGGTACGATCTCAGCGGGGAGGTGGGGCGAATTGGGCTGGCTGGTCGTGGCAGTGCTGTGGTGGCAAACTCTCTGGTGGCCGCAGGTAGCCACAGATCCCATTGTTGAAGGGGTCTCCGCAGAACCCAGGTTTGGTGAGCAAGTGATCTTTCAGGCTCACCTGCGCCTGTCCGCTCCGCCTCGCGAAGTCGTATTGCTCATCTCCCCCGAGGGTCAGCCACCCCTTACCGTTAACCTCACCCCGACCGCCGCCGGGCAATTGGTCTACACCTGGAATTTGTCAGGGCGTGCGCTGACACCCTTTTCCTGCGTTACCTATTGGTTTCAGGTTAGACGGGATGATGGGCAGGTGGTGGAGAGCGCGCGTTATCAGTTTATCTACCGCGATGACCGCTTTGAGTGGCAGGAACTGCAAGATGGCATAATCCAGGTGGAATGGGTGGAAGGCGATTTGGCCTTTGGACGGGCGGCACTCCTGGCCGCGCAGAATGGTCTTAGTAAGGCCCAATCGCTTCTGGAGGCCGAGCCTCCCGCTCCTTTGCAAATCTATGTCTACCCGGATATTCATAGTCTGCAGGAAGCGCTGAGCCTGTCTCAAACCCCCTGGTTGGCAGGCCATGCCAGCCCAAGGACGGGTATTGTGTTGGTGGCGATCCCCCCTGGGCCGGATCAGGTGGCAGAGATGGAGCGCCAGATCCCGCACGAGATTGCGCATCTTTTGCAATACCGGTTGATGGGGGAGGCCTACGAGCAATTGCCGGTTTGGCTGGCAGAAGGAGTGGCCTCACTGGCTGAGTTATACCCCAACCCAGATTATCAGCGTGCATTGGAACGGGCGCTTCGGGAGGATCGTTTGCTCCCCATGCAGAGTTTGTGCCGTGCCTTCCCGCGCGAGACAGCCGGCGCTTTTCTGGCTTATGCCCAATCTGCTTCGTTCGTGCGCTATCTGCAGGAGCGTTTTGGGCGCAGTGGGTTGACGGCGCTGACACGGGTCTACCAGGATGGCCGGGGATGTGAGGAGGGCGTGCAGGCAGGGTTGGGGATCCCGCTGATGCAATTAGAACGCGAATGGCAGCAGGACGTGCTGGGAGTTAATGTGTGGCAACGTGCCTGGCGCCATTTGTGGCCTTATTTAGTCCTGGGGGTTTTGATCACTTTGCCAGTGCTTATCAGCGCGTTTCTCGTCCATCCTCATCGCTCACATCTTCCCCGACAGGAGGAGCCGTGACAACAGATGCCATGCGCCTTCACGCTTTGATCCATGGTCATGTACAAGGGGTCGGTTTTCGCTATTTTGTTCAGGATCGGGCCCTGGCTTTGGGGCTGGTCGGGTGGGTGCGCAACACTTTTGATGGGGATGTTGAGGTGGTGGCAGAGGGTCCGCGTCCGCGCCTGGAAGCCTTGCTGGATCACTTGCGCCGCGGCCCCCGCGCTGCTGTGGTCATGGGGGTAGATGTCGAATGGTCGCCGGCCAGCGGCGAATTTCGACGGTTTGAAATCCGTCCCACGGTTTAGGGCGCTTCCTCACCGGCTAGCAGGCGGGCTTTTTGCCAGGGCGTCAGGTTGCTTTCCTCGGCCAGCAGTGCCCGCAACTCAAAGATTTGGTCTCGCAAAGCGGCCGCCTTTTCAAATTCCAGGTTCTTCGCTGCGGCTCTCATTTGCTGTTCTAATTCGGTGATTAAGTGTTTCAGTTCACGGGCAGAAGCCGTGCGAGCGGCTCCCCGGCCAGCGCTGTACTCAGCGCGCCCTTCAGCCACGGCAGCGGCACTCAACCGTTCGGTCAGGTCATGGACGGCCTTGACAATGCTGACAGGCTCGATCCCATGAGCCTGGTTATAAGCCATTTGTTTGGCGCGACGGCGGTTGGTTTCATCAATAGCCTGGCGCATGGCGTCGGTGATGTGGTCGGCGTACATGATCACGTGCCCATTGACGTGGCGTGCAGCGCGTCCAATGGTTTGGATGAGCGCGGTGGCGGAACGTAAAAAGCCTTCTTTGTCGGCATCCAGAATGGCGACGAGAGAAACCTCGGGCAAATCAAGTCCCTCGCGCAGCAGGTTGATGCCCACCACTACATCAAAAACTCCCAGGCGCAGATCGCGCAGGATGCCCACCCGTTCGAGGGTATCAATTTCGGAGTGCAGGTAGTGCACTTTGATGCCCAGTTCCATCAGGTAGTCTGCCAGGTCCTCGGCCATGCGTTTGGTCAGGGTGGTGACCAGAGCCCGCTCGCCGCGCTCGACGCGTTGGCGGATCTCTTTGACCAGGTCATCAATCTGGCCCTGGGTGGGACGTACTTCCACCACCGGATCGAGCAGCCCGGTGGGGCGAATAATTTGCTCAACCACCTGATCGGCGCGTGCCAGTTCGTAGGGGCCGGGGGTGGCCGAGGTGTATATGGTGTATCCCATGCGCTGCTCAAACTCTTCAAAGGTCAAAGGACGGTTGTCCAGCGCCGAGGGCAAACGGAAGCCGTATTCCACCAGCACCTCTTTGCGTGAGCGGTCACCGTGGTACATGCCTCGGATCTGCGGGATGGTCATGTGGGATTCGTCAATGATGAGCAGATACTCACTGGGCAGGTAGTCCATCAGAGTCCACGGGGGCGAGCCGGCAGGACGCTGATCGAGATGGCGCGAGTAGTTCTCGATGCCGGCGCAGTAGCCCACCTCGCGCAGCATTTCCAGGTCGTAGCGCGTGCGCTGCTCCAGGCGCTGGGCCTCCAGCAATTTCCCCTGGCCGCGCAGGTAAGCCAGGCGCTCTTCCAGTTCGGCCTCGATATCCTGGAGGGCTTTTTGCAGGCGTTCCTGCTCGGTGATGTAGTGTTTGGCAGGGTAAATGGCAATTTGTTCGGGTTGTTCGAGCAGTTCGCCGGTGAGGGGGTTGACCACCTGGATACGCTCAACCTCATCGCCAAAGAAGGTGATGCGATAAGCGCGCTTATCCTCATAAGCCGGGAAGATCTCCAGAGTATCCCCGCGAACGCGAAAAACACCGGGACGAAGTTCAAAGTCGTTGCGTTGATACTGGCTCTCAACTAACTGACGTAGCAGAGCATTGCGACGGTAAATACCACCGATTTGCAGATCAATCACGCTTTTTCCGTACGCCTGGGGATCGCCCAAGCCGTAGATGCAGGAAACGGAGGCGACGATGATCACATCTGGCCGCGACATTAACGCAGTGGTTGCGGCCAGGCGCAGGCGGTCAATTTCTTCGTTGATATCAGTTTCTTTTTCAATGTACAGGTCGTGCTGAGGCACATAAGCCTCGGGCTGGTAGTAGTCGTAGTACGAAACAAAGTATTCAACGGCATTGTCGGGGAAGAACTGCTTAAACTCGGCATAGAGCTGGGCGGCCAGAGTTTTATTGTGGGCCATGACCAGCGCGGGCATTTGCAATTCGGCGATGACATTGGCAATGGTATAGGTTTTGCCCGTCCCAGTCGCACCCAGCAGCACCTGATGCCGGTAGCCGCGCCGCACGCCCTCGACTAATTGGCGGATGGCTTCGGGTTGATCCCCGGTGGGATGATAGGGGGCTTGGAGTTTAAATTTCATGAGGTCTCTGCCTGGTAACCGGATGGGTGAAACATTTGTTCGAACACGGATCATTCTATCATATTTTCAAACGAGTGGGAGGGGGTGCTACGATGGGTGACAAAGCCGGATTGTCGCCTCCTCGATGCAGTCAGTTAAGCGCGTATACCAGGGATGATGTTGAGTACGACCAGCGGAGTATGAAGTGTTTTCCGAGGCCCAATCAGCGATCCGAAACCTCGGTCTGTGGCTGTTCAAGGTGACTGAGGCGCTCTAACGCCTTGAGCAGGCGTTCGCGCCATTGGGGGTCGTCCGGGTCAAAAGACATCCAGTAGGCGTTCTTACCCGTGCGGGCCAGAGGTTCCAGGGAAGGTAGAGGGCGGGGTGGTGCATCGTCGGGACGTGGTGGATAGCGCAAGACCAGTTGCCCGCTCTCCACGCTAACCGAGGCCAGGCCCGCGGCCTCGGCGCGCAGTTTGACCTGCATTTGGAAAAACAGGTTTTGGACGGACTCCGGAAGCGGGCCGAAACGATCATGGAATTCATCGCTGAGAGCAGCCAGTTCGTTTTCGCTCCGAGCTTCAGCCAGGCGGCGGTAGAGGCTGAGACGGGTACTCTGAGCGGGCACATATGAAATCGGGATGCCAATGTCCAGGGGTAAATCCACGTTCACCATCAAGCCCAAGTCGGCTGAAGGTTGGATGGGTTCAGCGCCCCCGGCCAGGGGGTACTCTCGACGCAGTTCTCGCACGGCCTGGGCCAGCAGGCGGGTGTACAGATGAAAGCCCACGCTGGCGATATACCCATGCTGGCGGGTGCCCAGGATCTCACCAGCACCGCGCATTTCCAAATCGCGCATGGCAATGGCATACCCCGAACCCAGTTGCGTGTTTTCAGCAATGATTTCCAACCTCTCCTGGCCTTCAGGTGTAGGGGGACGCTTGCGGTGACGGAAGAAGTACGCATAGGCGCGCTGAGTGCCACGCCCGACCCGCCCGCGCAATTGATACAGTTGGGCCAGCCCAAAAGTATCCCCGCGATCTACAATGAGGGTATTGGCGTTGGGGATGTCCAGACCGGATTCGATGATCGAGGTACAAAGCAGAACATCCACCTCGCCGCGGGTGAAACGTTCCATTACCTTAGCCAGTTCCTCCTCGGGCATCTGACCGTGTGCCACGGCGATGCGGGCTTCGGGGACCAGGGTTTCCAGGTGACGTCGCATTGCCTGTATGGTCTGGACGCGATTATGCACAAAGAAAACCTGCCCACCGCGCTCCAATTCACGCAAGATGGCCTGTCGTACCAGCCGAGGGGAATAAGGGCCGATGTGGGTGATCACGGGGAGGCGTTCTGCCGGAGGGGTGTTGATCACCGAAATGTCCCGCACGCCGGCCAGGGCCATATAAAGGGTGCGCGGAATGGGGGTGGCCGTCAGGGTTAGCACATCCACCTCGGTGCGCAATTTCTTGAAGTACTCTTTGTGCGTGACCCCAAAACGTTGTTCCTCATCAATGATGACCAGCCCAAGGTCTTTGAAAACCACGTCCGGCTGGAGCAGGCGATGGGTGCCGATAATAATGTCAATGTCGCCCAGCGCCAGGCGAATCAGGATGTCTTCCTGTTCTTTGGGCTTGCGAAAGCGAGAGAGCATCTCGACGTTGACGGGGAAGGGCGCTAATCGCTGGCGGAAGGTCTCATAATGTTGCTGGGCAAGGATGGTCGTGGGTACCAGAACGGCCACTTGCTTGCCATCCATCACCGCTTTAAAAGCGGCACGCAATGCGACCTCGGTTTTACCATAGCCCACATCACCGCAGAGCAGGCGATCCATGGGGCGTGGGCTTTCCATGTCGCGCTTAACTTCTTCGATGGCACGCAGTTGGTCCTCAGTTTCAATGTAGGGGAAACTGGCTTCCAGTTCCTGCTGCCAGGGTGTATCTGGGCTAAAAGCAAACCCCTGGGCTACCTGGCGTTTGGCATATAGTTCCAGCAATTCACGTGCCACTTCGCGGACGGCTTCGCGTACGCGTTGCTTGGTCGCATTCCAATCCGCGGTCCCCAGACGGGTGGGGGTGGGCTCTTCGCCATCGGGGCTGATGTAGCGACTGATGCGATCGGCCTGGTGCACCGGAACGAAGAGCTGATCACCTTCAGCATAGGCAATGCACAAAAACTCGCGTTCCACCCCTTCCAGAGTGCGACGGACCAGTCCCACGAAGCGCCCGATGCCATAATCTACGTGGACCACCCAGTCCCCCGGCTTGAGATCGGCGTAGATGGCTTCAGGAGGGGCTGCCTGAGGACAAGCGCGGCGGCGCGGCTGAGGGCGTTCCCAGCCGAAGAGTTCGCTGTCTCCCACCAGGTGAAGGGGCTTGCCGTCGGGACGAGCGAGCATCCAGCCCTCGCTCAAACTTCCCTCAATAAAATGCACGTGTTGTTGCGAAGCGGCAGACAGGTAGCGGCGGTGTTCATCCCATAACTCGCGCAGGCGCGACACCTGGCGAGATACGATCAGCACCTCCTCCTCAGCGGTGCTACGCAGGGCCAGCCACTCCAGGAAGGATTTGAGACGACCCCCAAAGCGCGGCTGGGGCTGAAACTGCCTTGCCAGTGGGTGTCCTTCCTCATCCTGACCGTGGCCCATTTCAAGCCAGAGGAAATCGCCCAGCAGATCCTGGAGTTCGGACCAGGGCAGGTAAGGGAGCGGAAAATCCGGAGCCAGCAGACCCTCTGCAATGCTATCCTGGCGCATTCGCACGGCCAATTCTTCAATTTCATTGGCGGTATTACGCAACAGGTCCAGATCGTCAAAAATGAGCAGCGTGCCCCGGGGGAGATAATCCAGCAGGCTGCCCGGTAAGGGGTAAACCAGGGGCAACCAGAATTCATCTGCCTCTTCTGGAGTAAGCCCCGCCGCGGCTGCCTTAACCGGAAGCACCTCACGCGCCGGGGTGATGAGGGCTTGTTCGAGATTGTGGACCGTGCGCTGGGTGGCAGGATCGAACTGGCGCAGGGTGTCCAGTTCATCGCCGAAGAACTCCAGACGGAGCGGAAGGGGTTCTGTGGGCGGCCATAAATCGAGGATACCGCCACGCAGGGCGATCTGTCCGGCCTCAACGACTATCTCCACGCGCTGGTAGCCGATATCCAGGCATTGGCGCAGAAAGTTTTCCAGGGGCAGGGTCTGGCCAACACGGATCAGCCGGGTGTGTTTAACGAATTCCCGGCGGGGTAAGGTGCGGGTCATCACTGCGCGGAGTGGAGCCACAATGAGCGGCGGGGAATCGGGCCGTGGCAAGCCCGGTAGGTGGTAGCGGCTGAGCAGGCTGAGCACCTGCAAGCGATCTTTGCGGGTTAACATCCCCCAGGCAGCGTGCTCGTAGAAAAGGGGGTTGGGTTCAGGGAAGAGGAAGTGTTCACCTTCACCCAACCAGAGTGAGAGTTCATCCTGAAGAGCCAGTGCACGATCTGTGCGCTCGACCACCCAGACCAGGGGGGCGGTTAGATCGCGGTGCAGTGCCGCGGTCAGAGGCAGGCGAGCCGCACGCATGAGACCCATCCCCTGCACGATCAAGCCATCGCGCAGGTCATCCAGCAGATGGCGGTACTCAGGGTGGGAACGGAGGGCGTCCAGCAGTGTGGCAAGGTTCATGAGTCAAGAGACATACCGTTAAAACGATTCATGGCGGTGTCAAGTCCTTCGGTGACGAAGACGCGGATGGCTTGTACGGCGCGGTCAATCAGCAGATCCAGAGCGGGTTGGTCGCTTTCGCTGAAATCTTGCAAAACGTAATCGGCAGGATCCATTCGTCCTGGTGGTCGGCCGATGCCGAAGCGCAAGCGGGGAAAGGCCTGTGTCCCCAATCGTTCAATGATCGAGATCAGTCCTTTGTGGCCTCCGGCGCCGCCGCCGGGGCGCAGGCGAATCACCCCAAAGGGAAGGTCGAGGTCGTCGTGTATAACTAGAAGGTGGGCCAGCGGAATTTTATAGTAGCGCACCAGGCTGCCAACGGCCTCGCCCGAAAGATTCATGTAAGTTTGAGGCTTGGCCAGGATTACCCTGTGCCCGTCGAGGTGACCATTCTGGATCAGGGCTTTCATCTGCAGGCGAGGCGTGCCCAGATTCAACTGGCGGGCAAGCGCATCAATGACCATGAAACCCACGTTGTGGCGGTTGCGTGTGTAAACGCGCCCAGGGTTACCCAGCCCAACCAGCAGGTAGGGCGGAGCAGTTGTTTCCGGAGGGAGGGGCGAGGGAGAAGAATGGGTCATCGGATCTAATCACGATGGGCAAGGGAACGGATCCCGGCCAGCAATCCAAGAAAGATCAGGAGGCTCAGAGCGGTCAACCCCCCACGCGCCAGGGTATTCAGGAGAGTGCCGGGGGTTAGCGTCAGTGGATTGGAAGGCAAGGGGGTAGGTGATGAGGCAGGGGTTGGGCTCTGTGCAGGAGGAGTGGGTGTGAGAGTTGGTGCGTCGGTAAACACCTCAGGGGTGGGGGTTTCCACCGGCATGTAATTGCGCACCCGCAGGTGCTCTACAACCTGTTCCAGGACCCGGCCGTCTTTCAGCAGGAGGCGCAAGCGCAAACGGTAGGTGCCGTCGGTAAGTACGGTAGTGTCCCACAGGGCTAGCGGGTCAGCGGCAGAGGGCTGTTCGGATTGCGTAATGGGAAACCAGGTTTGGGTGGGATCTTCCTGGTAGGCGAACTCCAGTTCGTAGCGCACCCAATTGCCTTCGGGCAGAGTGGCGTGAATGGCCACTTGACCGTGCAGCACAGCCCCGGGCTCGGGGGCGGTGAGCAACGGAGGCGTGGCCTGCGGGAGCGGCGGCGATCCGACCAGACTCAAAAGGATGATCAGGCGAAAAACGGCCCAGAGCATAGCATTTAAGTTTATCACGAAAATTAGCCAGAACCCCGTGCCCTTTAAGGTAAGGGGGAGGTATTTTTCTGGCTTTCCTGCAAAGAAGGAAATCCACAAATGGCGTCAAAAACCGACAGCCATTATAACCGCCAGGCCTCTTGAGTGATTCGCTTTCTGAGAAACTGACTCCCGGTTAGTTAAGCGAGCGGAGCGACCGATGCTTCAGTCTTTTATCTGGCAGGCCAAAGCGTAAAACTGTTGGGGGTTTCGTCGAAGATGGGGTAGGGGGTCGTTAAACGGTTGACGCGCGAACCGCTGCATTATACACTTGGGGCAGAGGACGCCCTCGGACGTCCCATCTTTGACCCCGGCGCAGTACCTGAAGGCCAGGGTTTGTAGGTTGACAAAAGGCTCTGCCGTCGCTACCAGAAGATTGGTGCTGCTCTCGTTGGGTGGTTCTTATATGAATCCTGCTCAGATAGAAACTTTCTTGCATGAAACGCTTCTTCCCATTCTGGCTGCCATGATCGCGGGTGGGCTGATTGGGTTGGAACGCGAATATCGCGATAAGTCTGCCGGTTTCCGCACCTTCATTTTCATCGCAGCGGGTTCGGCTTTGTTTACAATGCTGTCGCGCTCCTTTGGGGGAGGGGATATCTCACGGATCGCAGCAAACATTGTCACCGGGATTGGCTTTCTGGGGGCCGGGGCGATTCTCCGAGAGGGGCCGCGTATTGCTGGATTGACCACAGCGGCCATTATCTGGTTGACCGCTGGGGTGGGAATGGCCATGGGAGCAGGGGCGTATCTGCTAGGGGGATTGGTAACCGTGTTTGCGCTCATTGTGTTGTGGCTATTCCCTGCCTTTGAACGGCGCATTGACCTTCTGCGCGAGCAGCGAGTTTATGAGATGGTAGTTCAGGGGGGAACGGAGTCGCTGGAACAGATTCATGCGGCTATGGGGCAGGTTGCCCTGCGCCTGATCCGACGCGAGTACTTCAAGGAGAGCACCGGATTCCTGCGCTGTCGTTGGGTGGTGCTGGGAAGCCATGCGGCTCATGAACAATTTGTGGCTTTTCTGGTGGCATCCCCGTGGGTCGTGCAATTTCGCTATTGAGAAGCAGAAAGCCCCTGCCGTTTCGTTGGGCAGGGGCACGAAGACAAATCGGAGTGACATTTATATGAAGATGATCTGAGCACCCTCGGTCATATCAATGAAGTCGCTGGCGGTGACGATCCCCTGGACACCCTCGACGAAATCGTCCATGGTCAATCCCATCATGTCCACGGTCAATTTGCAGGCGTAGAGTTTGGCACCACCATCCACCAGCATCTGTAAATACTCCCGTACCGGGGGAACGCCCAGGGCCTTCATTTTGTCCTTCATTAGTTTTGTGGCAAGCGCAGTCATGCCGGGCAGAACGCCAACCAGGTTGGGAATGCCCAGATTGCCCGGAATGCCCATCATGTTCATCTTCATGCTGGTATTCGCCACGGGTGGGAGTTCCAGATGGTCCACCCGATGTTTATTGATCAGATCCAGTCCCCAGAACGTGAAGAAAATGGTGACATCCACGCCGTTGCCCAAAGCAGCCCATCCCATCACCAGGGCCGGATAAGCCATATCCAGGTTGCCCTTGGAGCAAATAAAGGCGATGTGGCGATTTCCTTCAGTCATGATCAAACCTCCTTTTTGAGAAAAAAGATTAGACGCAGCCCTCGGGCTTGCCCAAGCCGGCAATCCGGGCCACCTTCTTGGCCGGGCCTTTGGGGAAGAGGGCAAATAATTCTTTGGTGGAGATGCCCGTTCCCGCGGTGATCGTGCGCAGGGTGGGGGCCTTGCCAGTGGCACCAGCGCTCTGGCGGCAGAAATTAATCACTTTCCAGTGCTCGGGGGTCAACTCCTCAATACCCTCTTCTTTGGCCAATTCAACCGCAATTGCTTCGTCCCATTCATTGGGGTTAACCATGAACCCTTCAGCATCCACTTCCACGGTTTTTCCGGCAATGACTCGGGTAGGCATAGGTATTTCCTCCTTCAAAACTTGGATTTATGTTTCAGCCCTGTGCAGAAACAGGGTTGGTTTTCGATTCGGCCTGATGGCCGATAACGTGCAGGACTCGCAGCGTCAGTGCCAGGCCGCGACGAACAGCCGGGTCTTGTAACTGGCGCAGCAGGCTGAAGAGCGAAGTATCTACCGGTTTACCAACCTCCTCTTCGGCTAGGAGCAGGGTGTTGCGGACAAAGGTCAGGATTTCGGGCTGGGTCATGTCCTTGACGGTGTTGAGAATGAGCACAATGTTATCGCCCAGCCGATTAACATCCTCTTCGCTGAAAGAGGTGATAATGTTATCCACAATGCGCACCCCACCACGGGTAAAGGCGAAATACCCCTTGTCTTCCAGCGTTTGTAAGGCTTCGGTGAGGCGCATCAGCACATCCTTGGAGACGGGTGTGAGTGTCTCGATGAGATCGTAGAGGGCATCCAGTTGGTCGAGCAGGGTTTCAATCTGGCGCGCATGACGAAGCAGTTTCTTGAACAGGCGCAGCAATTCTTCTGGCTGGATGTATTCCTGGATCTCTTCAAGTTGTTCACTTCCCAGGCGCAGGGCTTCCTTGGCAATGGGCATGGCCGTTTCGATGAGTTCATCTCGCGCCCGGCGTTCGCGCTCGGCCAACCGCGCCTGTTCGCTCAGGTAAGCCACCTGCTCCATGAGGGCGTCCAGTTTCTGGTTTAGGGCGGTGATTTCAGCCTCCATAATATCCCTCCGCTAAACCTTCCACTTGCCGGCCATACTCATCGTGGCAGGAAGCGGCAGTTCCATTCCGCGCAGCAGGATGTGCCAGTACATCCAGCGGAACATCAGTTTGCCCCAGTGGTTAAATTCGGATTCCTTGAGCAAGGTCAAGGGACCGATGCCGGGGAGTGGGTAGCGCCCAGGCAGGGGTTCCTGGGTGTAATTGAAATCAATCATCAACCCCTTGCCAAAACCAGTTTCGATGAAGCAATTGGCGTGCCCATCGAAGTAAGGCGGGAGTTCACCAGTCTCTACGTAGTCCAAGAAGTGCTCGGTAAACAGGTCAATTGAGAAGTGGGCGGTTGCCCCGGCCTTAGAGGCGGGAGCATCCGAAGCATCGCCGAGCACGAAGATATTGGGATAGGCCTTGGCGCGCAGGGTGTGGGGATCCACCGGCACCAGGTTAAGTTCATTTCCCAATCCCGATTTTCCAATCACCTCGGCGCCCTTGTTGAGCGGGATGGTGACCAGTAGATCGTACTCGATCTCGCGCTCATCGTAAGAAACGATCTTCCTGGCGTCTGGGTCCACCCGCTCAATCATGAAATCGGGCTCAACTTTGATGTTCTTGCTTTCCAGCAGTTCTCCCAAGAGTTTTGAAGCCGTCGGTTTGGTGAAAGCGCCGGGTAGCGGCGTGGCGTAGATGATTTCGACCCGATCGCGCATGCCCTGCTGGTGAAAATACCAATCTGCCAGCATGAGGAATTCCAGGGGTGCTACCGGGCATTTGATGGGATTGTCAACGACGTTGACAACCAGGCGCCCTCCTTTCCAGGTGCGCAAAGCGTCTCGCAGGGCCAGGCTGGTCGGCAAGGTATAGAAGGAATGGATGGTTTTGCCCCATTCGCCATCCAGCATTCCCGGGGTTTCCTCGGGGTAAATATCCACACCGGTTGCAATGATGAGAAAATCGTAGGACAATACACTCCCATCGGCCAAGCGCACGCGACGGTGCTCGGCGTCAATTTCTTCGACTTTGGATTGGATGAAACGCAATGGAGGATCTATAAAGTCGCGCTTGGGCTTGATGACGTCTTTTGGGGTGTACATGCGGAAGGGGATAAACAAGAAGCCCGGCTGGTAGTAGTGAATAGGGTCCGGATCCACCAGCGTAACTTCCCACTGTCCGAAATCGAGCAAGCGCTTGAAGCGGTTGGCAACCATTGTGCCCGCAGTGCCGGCGCCGAGAATGACGATTTTTTTCATAGATTAAACTCCTTACTATGAGATTTGAGTTAGCGTAGCGATTTGTTGCAATCGCTCAATGAACGATAAGCGCTCACGCAGAATGCTTTGCACAGCGCGGGCGGCCGCAGTTGGCCAGGCTGCCACGCGCTGGTGCTGGCTGGGATCTATGGTTCGAATCTCACCCGCGGCCGCACGCACTTGTTCCACAGGGAGATCATATTGCTCGGCCAGTTGCCTCCAGAGGGTTTCGGGGTTGGTGGGTGGATTTTGCCAGAAGCAGGGGCCGCATAGGAACCAGGCTACAATCTGACCTTCGTCGTAGATGGGAGCCAGCAAGTAATTTAGCCCGGCGTGGCAGGTGGCAATGCCTCCCCGTGGCCCAACCTCATGCACCATGCGCCGCCGGGAGGTCTGGCAATCGGCGCGTGCCTGTTCGTGCTGCCACAACAGTTGGCAAAGCGCGCAGGGGTGGCTGATCTCGGTCAAGGGGCTCCCGTCGTTGTCCACCACCACGGCGCTCAAACCGCTGATTTCGGCATACAGATCCTGAATGGGTTGAACGCAATGGGTGGGGAAACCGATTGCCAGGTCAATGGCCTGGGGAGAGGTTTCGGTGGGGGTGCGTCCCAGCAGGCGCTCAACCTCGCTCCGCGGGAAGCGCCACTGCTGGCCGATCTTCACCCCTTTGAGCCGCCCATCCTGGAGCATGCGGTAAATGGTGATGCGATCAACCTTGAGGAGATCTTGAACCTGGCGTGTGGTTAATAATTCTTCCATAGCATGTTATAAAATGTTATAGCATTCTTTATCGCGCTTTATGGTAGCACCCCTGCCCCGGTACGGATAGTGACAAATGTCACGATTAATGTCATATTCGTTATTTGCTTCACAAACTGGCTGTCATAAGGACCGCCTTTGTTTGGGGCTTTGGTTAGGGATTGTTTGCCTTTGGTGGATTATCCCTGGCGGTGCTTTGGATTGGTGTGAAAGACGTAACTCGTGCACTGCCCAGGGGTTACCTATGGTTAGAGTATGCATTGCGGAGAGAAGGACTCCATAAATGCCATCCGACTCTACGGTTTTTATAAAGAAAGAAGGTAGAAGATGAGAGAGGGTTCGTTCCCCTCGCAGTAAGGGTTTGGCCTGAGATTGCCAGTTTTGCGCCAGATGCGCTTTGATCATCTTACGTCCTTGGAGGAGGAAGCAGCATGAGCGAAACCAAAGCGGTAGCCATCGTGGGGGTTGGAGCAATTTTGCCGGATGCCCCCGATGCACCGACCTTTTGGCAGAATATCAAGCAGGGGCGTTATTCAGTGACCGAGGTGCCTCGTGAGCGTTGGGATCCAGATCTCTACTACGATCCCGACCCGCGAGTGCCCGATAAGAGCTACACCAAAATCGGAGCATGGGTGCGCGAGTTTCATTTTGAGCCGCTTAAGTGGGGGATTCCCATCCCCCCCAATGTACTGGCCGTCATGGACAACACCCAAAAATGGGCCATTGCGGCGGCGCGTGAGGCTCTTCTGGATTATGGTTACCCGCAACGTCCGTTGGATCCTACCCGTGTGGCCGTGATCCTGGGAAACTCCATGGCGGGGGAAAATCAGTACAACACCAGTTTCCGCGTGCGTTTGCCGGAGTATCTGGAGGCTCTGCGTGAATTAGAAGTATTCCGCGATCTTCCGCCGGATGTGCAGCGCACACTGTTGGAAGGGGTGGCGGCGAAGATACGGGCCAAACTCCCACCGATTACCGAAGACACCATGCCGGGCGAGTTGGCCAATATCATTGCCGGGCGGGTGGCCAACGTTTTTAACTTCTCAGGCGCTAACTTTGTCACGGATGCGGCTTGTGCCTCTTCCCTTGCGGCCCTCCAAGCCGCCATTGAAGGGCTGAACGACTATCAATTTGATGCTGTCCTGACCGGGGGCGTGGACGGCAACATGAGCATTGATGCATACGTCAAATTCTGCAAAATCGGCGCGCTCAGCCCGGATGGTTCGCGCCCATTTGCCGAGGGCGCCAACGGCTTTGTGATGGGCGAGGGCGCGGCGGTGTTCTTGCTCAAACGCCTGGCCGATGCGGAGCGAGATGGGGATAAGATTTATGCTGTCATCCGGGGGGTGGGTTCCAGCAGTGACGGACGGGGTAAGGGCATCACAGCCCCCAACCCCACTGGTCAGCAACGGGCCATTGAACGGGCCTGGAAGAACGCCGGTCTCTCACCCGCCACGGCAACCCTGATCGAGGCTCATGGCACCTCCACCCGTGTTGGGGATGTCGTGGAGGTGAACAGCCTGAACGCTATTTTTGATCCTTTTGATTTACCGGTGGCTTCCATCGCCCTGGGTTCGGTCAAATCCAACATCGGCCACTTAAAGAGCGCAGCCGGTGCTGCAGCGTTGCTGAAGGTGGCGTACGCGCTTCATGAGAAGGTGCTGCCTCCCTCGATCAACTTCACCCGCCCCAACCCTAATATTGACTTTGATCACCTTCCCTTCTATGTGATTACGGAGTTGCGCCCCTGGGAGCGTCCACGCGGAGAAATCCGACGCGCGGGGATTAGTTCGTTCGGCTTTGGTGGGACAAACTTTCACGCCGTCGTAGAGGAATACGTACCGGGTTTGCTGACGAGCGAAAGGAAGGTCTTCCCGGCGGTGGTGGTTGCCCAGGCCGAGATTCCAGCCGAACCCTCGGCGGTGTCGGTCTTTGAGGGACTGCCCACTTTCCGTGGACTGTTCGTGGTGGGGGCGCCGGAACGTGCGGCCTTAATCTCTCGCCTGCAGAAGGTGTTGGAAGAGGCACGCGCCGGGCGTATGCCGGCCTGGAGGACGCCGCCACTGGATGAAGTGCGCTACCCTGAGCGCATAGCGCTGGATTATGCCGATGCCGCTGATTTGGCCAAACGGGTGGAGAAGGCCCTGGTGGCCCTGGAGCGGGATGCGCCTGATACCTGGCAGGCCCTGGCTGGTCAGGGGATTTATCGCGGGCGGGGGGCGCCCGGCAAAGTCGCCTTTCTCTTCCCAGGACAGGGTTCGCAGTACGTTAATATGCTGCGAGATTTGTACGAACTAGAGCCCATTGTCGCCGAAACGTTTCGTGAGGCCGATGCGGTGATGACCCCGATTTTAGGTCGGCCCCTCAGCGCATATATCTTCGTTGAAGATGGTGATGAACGACTTAAGCAAGCCGAATCCGAGTTGCGCAATACGGTTGTGACCCAACCGGCCATGCTCACCGCCAATGTGGCCCTGCTGCGCCTGCTGGCCAGGTACGGTTTTCACCCGGATATGGCCATTGGTCACAGCCTGGGGGAGTACGCCGCGTTGGTTGCGGCCGGTGCCCTGCCCTTTGCCGAGGCGCTGGAGATTGTGAGTGCGCGGGGGCGGGAAATGGCACGGGTTTCGATGGCAGATAACGGTTGCATGGCGGCGGTTTCGGCGTCTCCTGAGGCCATTGAGCGCATTTTGAGCCAGGTGCCCGGCTATGTGGTCATCGCCAATTACAACAGCCCATTGCAAAGTGTCATTGGTGGCGCAACGCCGGCGGTTGAAGCGGCGCTGGAGGCGCTCCAGGCTGCTGGCTATCAAGCCGTCAAAATTCCGGTTTCGCATGCTTTCCACACCCAAATTGTGGGGCCGGCCAGTGAACCGCTGCGTCAGGTCATTGCGCGCATGCATCTCCAGCCCCCTCGCATCCCGGTTATTTCGAACGTGACCGGTGAGTTTTATCCCTCAGATCGGGAGACCATGCTGGATTTGCTGGCGCGTCAGGTGGCTTCACCGGTCCAGTTCATCCGGGGCGTTCAGACACTCTACGCCCAGGGAGCGCGCATTTTTGTTGAGGTGGGTCCCAAACGTGTTTTGGCCGGGTTGGTCAGTGACATCCTCAGGGAGAAAGCGCCTGAGGTGCTCATTCTGGCCACCAACCACCCGCGCAAGGGCGGGCCGGCTTCATTCAATGAGGCGCTGGCCGGTTTGTTCGCCGCAGGAGTGTTGCCCCGGGTGGTTGAGGAGCGTGCGCTGCCGGTGCAAATCACGCCGATGCCTGAGGCAACCCCAAGGCTCACCTCCGAACCCCCGGTGCCCCAGGTTGCTCCCGCTATTCTGGTCAAGGAAGGAAGGTTGCCTCTTACGGGATCGGTGGTTATCAGCGGTGCCGGTTTGGGGTTGCCGGGGCGTCAACGGGCAGTGTTTGCGGATGACAATGTTGAGCGCTTGCTGCGGGGCGAGATCATGATTGAGCCGCTGCCCTTGGAAGTGCGTCAAAGCCTGCTGCAACGGCGTATCATTCGCCTGATCAAGAGTGATAACGGCGCCGAAGTGCAGCCGGTGGAAGATTTGGAACAGACGGTCAAACTGGCCGGGCAACGCGGGCAGTTTGACCTGAGCGAGGATTTTGGTGTGCCGGAAGAGCGGGTGGAAGCCCTGGATATATCCACCCAACTGGCCATTGCGGCAGGCATTGAAGCCTTGCGCGATGCAGGCATTCCCCTGGTGATGCATTACCGCCCGACGAGTGTGGGTACTTACCTACCGGATCGTTGGCGCTTGCCTCCCGCACTGGCGGATGAAACCGGGGTGATCTTCGCTTCGGCTTTTCCGGGGCTTGCAGAACTGGCGCGAGAGTTGGAAGACTACCATCAGTATCAATCCCTCAAGACCCAGTTGGAAACCTTGCGAGCGCTGGCGGAGCGACTCGGTTCAGCCTCCCCAGAGATGCTGGCCCTCTTACAGGCTCAGATGGCCGATCTCGAACGCCGCTTAGCGGACCGGGATTATCATCTGGATCGCCGGTTGGTCTTCCGGGTACTGACCATGGGGCACTCGCAGTTTGCTGAGTACATTGGTGCACGGGGCCCAAATACCCACGTCAATGCGGCCTGTGCCAGCACTACCCACGCGCTGGCGCTGGCTGAGGATTGGATTCGCCAGGGACGCTGCCGGCGGGTCATCATTATCGCCGGGGATGATGTTACCAGTAACCCTCTGATGTCCTGGATCGGGGCTTCGCTTATGGCCAGTGGTGCGGCCACCATTGAGGGGGACTTGCGGCAGGCGGTGTTGCCCTTTGA
>FWWL01006049.1_pt1 | contig 18001 bp, 20 predicted proteins | sample 2228331 | NCBI WGS metagenome assembly FWWL01 (sample SAMEA103939775, study PRJEB20133) | metagenome
ACCCAACATATTTTATAATTTAATCATACGCCGGGTGAGAAATTAGACCTCAAGTTCACCCCTCCTATAATAGCTATATCCAATAGCATAAGCATATACATACACAAGCACACAAGTTAAAGTCCTCCACCCACTACCAGCATTGAAAAGCTTTATCTGACTTATAACACCCTCCACCACCTGCCTTTTTGCCCTCATATCTTTACTATCACACACAATCACACCTTCACAGCCCCTATAACCCCTATCACCATACACCACACAATTCTCCACAAGCCCCCTAAACCATACACTCCTTTTCTTCCTTTCTCTGAATGCCCTAACCTCATGCACGCTTCCAAAAGTTATCCACACATCATAAACTCTCCCCTCCCTATCACATAACACCATCATCAACATGCCATATTTGACCTCCTCAAACTCCACTACCTTCCCATTGTCTCTCCGAACTATCTTCCTTCTCCTCTTTGCCCACCATACCTTCCCTCTTACCCTCCTTATCTTCTGTGTCCTCGCTCTGTTTACATTGGCTATGTCCACCATGGTTCCATCTATTACAAGTTCTATCTTCTTACCATACAAAAGCCTTGCTAAAATCATAAGCCTCAGCTTGTGAAGCTTGTATTCTCTCAATATCCTGTATACTCTCTTGAGTCTGTATCTTCTGAAGATATGCCATGATTGTATGGATGGGTCAATAAGTAATTGGGCTAATGTAAGAACTTTTGTATTGGTTATGTAGGAGAGTATAAAGATGGCTGCTATATGGATGTCTGTGAGTTTAGGTTTTCTGCCCGCTTTAGCTTTTGGCACATTAAGGAATGGCAAGGCATTTTCAAGGTCTTTTAGGATTTGTTGGTAGATGCGTAGGTAAGGTGGTATAATTTCCATGGTAAAAACCTCCGATGGTTTTTAGGGCTACTATTATAGTAGCCCTGCTGTCTTTTTATTGATATGGAAGGTTTAGCTTAAAGGGAATTTCTCACTCGGCGTATAAAAGTAATATTAACGATTAATCGTTCGTAAATCAATATGATAGATATCATAAAAAAAAGAGAAAGGGAGGGAAGGAAGAGATTGCTTTACTTATTCTTTGACCTTGAAAAGGTAAGCAACACGTTTTAAAAGTGTAAATACAAAACCCAAAGCGAGCTGTACATCTGGATCCCTCAGTTCCCTGTAAATGCCAAATAGCCCAACTCTCTTTGGGTTTTTCTTTGTCTCTTCGTAAGCTTCATAGTTAGCCCTTGCAAAGTCTGCAAGATTACCAAGCTCAAGGGTTCCTATAAGTTCCTTAACTAAAAAGTCTAACTTCTCCGCCCCAGCCTTTACGGACTTTTCCCTCTCTTCCCTATTAGTTTCATGTATGTATACTCTCAGGTCTTCTCTTGTCTCCACATACGCATGAAGTATCTCCGCAAAGTAAGCAAGAGCATCCATGCTGTTTAGGAAAGTGGTAAGATGCCTTATGTTTTCGTCTTTTTTAAAGTAGGCTTCTACAAGCTCGTCTTCAGGTCTTCTTAAAAAGACATAACCGTTGTTCATGTCCTCACCTCATGGAAGTTCCCATCTTTTTGAGAGCAAGAAGTACAAAAGCTAAAGCTCTTTGCACATCAGGGTCTGTCATAGCCCTGACTATGCCTGTGATGCTCGTTCTGTAATCGTGCTGTTTTACCTCTTTGTAAGCTTCAAGCACACCATTTAGCAGAGAGGCAATATTCTCTTTTTCCAAAAGTTCCATAAGGCTATAAACAAGCTCAAATACGCCTTTTATACCATCTTCTGACTCCCTGAACTTTTCTCTGAAGCGTATAACTTCAGAGCTTATGGATTCAAGAATGAATGGCGTCCTCTGCATAAGCTCCTCAAGGGAGGAAAGTAGAAAATTGACTGTCTCAAGTTTGTCTATAAGCTGGCTGAGCTGTTCCTTTGCCTCACCTACAGTCAAACCTTCTAAGAGCGTCTGCTCATGATAGCTCATGGCTTACCTCCAAAACAAGTTTTACTTTAAAAATACATGAACAATCGTTCGCTGTCTATAAGTTTTTTTTATAGAGGGTATAAGTAAATTGAATGGACATTCATTTAATAGATGGGTATATTACCCTTAAAACCAGTATGGAGGTGCGTATCATGGCTACAGTTCTATGGCTACACGGTGGTGCTTGCAACGGCAACACCATGTCCTTTTTAAATGCGGAGTACCCTTCTGTCTGCGACCTGGTTACTGACTTTGGCATAGAGATACTCTGGCACCCGTCTGCGGGGCTTGAGATGGGAAATCAGGTTCAGGCACTTTTAAAGGATATACTCGCGGAAAAGATCCCCCTTGACATCTTCGTCTTTGAAGGTACGGTAGTTCTGGGACCTAATGGGACTGGCAGGTACAACATGTTTGCTGGAAGACCCATGAAGGACTGGGTATATGAGCTTGCTCATGTGGCAAAGTATGTGGTAGCTGTAGGAAACTGTGCTTGTCAAGGAAACATACCTGCTGTACCCCCGAATCCCACAGAATCCACTGGGCTTCAGTTTCACAAGACAAAGAAGGGGGGCTTTCTGGGTGAACACTTTGTGTCAAGGGGTGGACTGCCAGTTATAAACATACCCGGCTGTCCTGCTCACTATGACTGGATAACACAGGTGCTGGTTGCTTTAGCTGTAGGAAGAGCTAAGGACATACAGTTAGATGAATACCAAAGACCCCTTACCTTCTTTAAAACCTTCTCTCAAACAGGTTGTACGAGGGTTCAGTTCCACGAGTGGAAAATATCAGCAGAGGAGTTTGGACAAGGCACAAGGAAGGGGTGTCTCTTTTACGAGCTTGGGTGCAGGGGACCGTTAACGCATGCACCTTGCAACAGGATACTCTGGAACGGCGTTAGCTCAAAGCAAAGGTCAGGACATCCTTGCATAGGTTGTACTGAGTTTGCCTTCCCATGGTTTGACCTCGCTCCGGGCACTATATTCAAGACGCAGAAAGTTGCTGGAGTTATACCCAAAGAATCCGTTTACGAGGTGGACAAGTTCACATACATGCTTCACGCAGTAACTGCAAGAATAGCAGCACCCAAGTGGGCAACCGAAGACATTTTTGTGGTTTGAAAAAAAAACAAGGAGGTGCGTACCATGGCTACTAAGCAACACTTAGTTATAGACCCTCTGGCAAGGCTGGAGGGCGATGTTAGGGCTGATGTGTTCGTAGAGGACGGGCACGTTGTAGATGTTCAAGTAGAGGCGGTCATGTTCAGGGGTTTTGAGATCATCCTTAGAGGAAAGGATCCTCTCGCAGGACTTATAGTTACACCAAGGGTGTGCGGTATATGCGGAGGAAGCCACCTTTATAAAGCATGTCAGGCTATAGACACAGCTTGGAGGACGGAGGTCCCCCCCAACGCATGGCACATAAGGAACATAGCCCAAGCCTGTGAGACACTTCAATCTGTTCCCAGGTGGTACTATGCTATATTTGCTATAGATTTCGTAAATAAAAACTATGCCAAGAGCAAGCTCTACGATGAAGTTGTAAAACGCTGGGCACCTTTCGTGGGAACCTCGTATAAGATAGGGCTTGAGATATCTGCACTTCCTGTAAAGGTGTACGCCATGTTTGGTGGTCAGTGGCCTCACTCAAGCTTTATGGTTCCTGGTGGTGTAATGTGTGCGCCTCAGCTTGATCATATAACGCGGGCTTACGCTCTTCTTGAAAGATACAGAACTGAGTGGCTTGAAAAGGTATGGCTTGGTTGTTCTGTAGACAGATGGTTAGAGAATAAGACATGGGATGACATACTCAAATGGCTTGACGAGAGTGAAAGCCATAGAAACTCAGATTGTGGACTGTTTTTAAGGTTCTGTTTGGAAAACGGTCTTGATAAGTACGGTGCAGGTGTAAATGCCTTTTTAGCATGCGGTACCTATATAGATCCAGAGTTTTACCCTGTCTCTACCATTGAAGGAAGGAACCAAGCCTTACAGTCACCTTCCGGTGTGGTTTATAACGGTAAATACTATGTATTTGACCAAATGAACATAAGGGAGGATATTACACATTCTTACTTTGAAGGTTCTTCCTTGCTTCATCCATGGGAAGGTGAGACAGTGCCTCTTGATCCGGAGGTAGCTAAAAAACAAGGCAAGTATTCATGGGCAAAGTCACCCAGATATCTTATAGATGGCAAACCTGTTCCTCTGGAAGCGGGACCTTTGGCAAGACAGGTAGTTGCAGGATACGAAGAAGCAAAATCAGCATGTTCAGCGGCAGGACGCATAGAACACGGCATAGATCCACTATTTAAAAACATAGTCAGCAAGATAGGACCGAGCGTTATGGTAAGAGTCCTGGCAAGGATGCACGAAGCTGTAAAGTACTACAAATGGGTAAAAGAATGGCTTGCTAAGGTGGACTTCAAAGATGATAGGTTTTATAAAAAGCCTAAAGAACTACCTGAAGGCAAAGGATACGGAGGTACTGAGGCAGCAAGAGGAGCTTTGCAGGACTGGATAGTGATAGAGAACGGTAAAATAAAGAACTATCAGATAGTAACTCCTACCGCGTGGAACATAGGACCCAGAGATTCCAAGGGACAGATGGGTCCAATAGAGAAGGCTATAGTAGGCGCTCCAATAAAGAACCCAGAAGACCCCATAGAGGTGGCTCATGTGGCGAGAAGCTTTGACTCATGTCTTGTCTGCACTGTTCATGTTTATGACAGAAAGCGCGGTAAAGAGCTGGCAAGGTACAAACTCGGTACCTTCAAATGAGGAAAATAGTTATAGTGGGCTGTGGAAATCCTATACGCGGTGATGACGGGGTGGGTCCGCGCCTTATAAGATACCTTTGGGAGCGCGGGCTTCCCCCGCATGTAAAACTCGTAGATGGTGGAACATCTGGCATAGATGTAGCTTTTCACATGGAAAGTGCTGATGAGGTGGTGATAGTAGACGCTTGCTATACGGGAGAAAAACCCGGCACAGTTTTTAGGGTGCCTGCTGAAGAAGTGGAAGAACTGCCTTCTCAAGAAGAAGCTAACCTACATTCAATAAAATGGTATCACGCAATAGCTTTAGCTAAGCACCTCTTGAACGGAAACTATCCAAAGAGAATAAGTGTGTACCTCATTGAAGGTAAGAACTTTGGAATAGGAGAGGCTTTGTCTGAGGAGGTAGAAAACGCCATGAAAGAGCTTGCAGAGTACATAATGAAAGAACACAACATAGAGGGAGGTGGTGTTTTTGAGGTAGAACTCAGAGAAGATGGGTATCTTTTGGTTCCTGCGATTGTAGCAGAAACTTATTTTAGTAGTTGCATGAGCGTTATAGTGGTCCCAAAAGGTATGCAATTTACCATATTTCCTCTACCTACAGATATGCAAGGTGGCTTGCTTTTCAAGAGGATAAATAAAAACGGTGATAGAGCTGTCCTTGTGTGGGAGCTACTTCCTCCCGGCATACCTTTTGGTAAGAAAAAGGCAGTGTGGAATAGTGAAGAGAACGGACTAGTGGTGTCCCTTCTCTGAAGGAGGTTATCATGTTTAAGGAAAAAGCACTTCTTGCGGAAACCTTTGTAGAAGAAAAAGATGGACAATGGAGCGTTTTTATAGAGGTCCTTTTTAAAGATTCTTCTGTAAGGTACGAAGTGGGAAGGTACTTCACTAAGGAAAAGGCTCAGATGGCAGCAAACTACATAAAAAGGTGTGCAAACAGAGATATTCCCTACCCTAACGATGGCTTGGGAGGATGTTGTTGATGAATTGGAGAGAAGTTTTCCCTCAACCCGTAGGCATATTCCCCTTTCCCTTTGATTTCCTTATACTTCCTTACTGGAATGGGTGGAAGGAGTATGTGGACTCTATTCTCATACTGAAGTTTGAAAAACTACCACCTGAATGGGAGATCCTTTCAGCGGTGAAGGATGGAAACTGGGAATTAGCTTTTGCCTGCCTTTCAAACATTCAGGAAGAAGATGTAAAAAACTATAACTTATCCCTTCTTACTGGACACAAGCAGGTGCTAAGGGACGATGTGCTTTCATATATGCTTGACATTTTGTTTTCTGATGACTTTGATATCAGAGACTTGGGTAGAGATGACTTGAACGCACTGGTGCTGTGGAGAAGAGCGCAAGTGCTTGAGAAAAAGGGAAAGATAGAAGACGCTCTTTTACTGCTTGATAGCGCAATAAAACTTATAAAAAACTCATCCCCTCTTTTTTCTGCAAACCTACTTCTCAAAAAGGCAAAGTTGCTAATGGAACACAGAGGTATAAACTACGCCACAGTTGCACTCCTTGAAGAGCTGATAGAAAGATTATCCCAAACGGGTGCAGACTTCTTAAAAGCGGACCTTCACTTTAATCTTGGGAACGCTTACTCCTCCATGGGAAACCTACCAGAAGCTGTAAAACATTATTGGGAAGCTCTTAACTTCTTTACCTTAGACAGAGATCCTTACATGTACGCTTTAATAAACAACAATATGGGGCTTGCTTACCTATCCACAGGCGTCAGTGATATTGAGGATCAGGTCAGGTTAGCTTACGGAGTACAGTGCCTTAAAAATGCACTCAAAGTGTTTACCAAGGAAAAGTATCCTAAGGAATGGGCAAGCACCACCATGAACTATGCTAACGCACTACAGTATCTGCCTACGGCTAATCCTTCAAAAAATCTTCTGCAAGCCATTGAGCTATACCGAGAGGTGCTAAACTATCGCAGAGAGGTTAAAGATGAAATAGGCTACGCGCGCACTTTAGCCAACATGGGCAACGCTCTGGCACACTTAGGCAAGCTATCGGAAGCAAAAGAACATCTTACGGAGGCTTTTGGTATTTTCAATAAGTACGGCATGGAAGAGGAAATGACCGGTATAAGGGAGATATTGGAAGAGATACAAACGCTCATGGAGGCTCGCTATGACGGAAGAACTTAGCTTTGAAAAACTGGCAGAGAGGATAGACGAACTTCTTAAAAAGGTTAGAGAGTTTGAAGATGAAAAAAGAGAGATCGTAGGGGAACTCGTAAAGAGCATTGAGGAGTTCACAAAAATAGCCTTAGTTAAACTTGTCAGGCTTATGAAGGAGGAGCCTATAGGTAAGGAGCTACTATTAAAAGCTGTGAAAGAGCCAGAGGTCTATAGCCTTTTCCTAAAGCACGGTTTAATCAGAGAAGATGACAGGACTAAAGCTATCAAAGCTCTTGAGCTTATAAAACCTTACATAAGGTCTCACGGTGGGGATGTGGAGTTCGTTGACCTTAAGGAGAAAACGCTTTATGTAAGGCTAAAAGGAGCATGCACCGGCTGTTCACAGGTTTCTTTTACACTCCAACAGACCATACTTGAGGCGGTTCAGTCTTTTGTTCCAAGCATTGAGAGGGTGGAGCTTGCAAAGGACACTCCCGTAGAAGCCTTTATTGAATTTTCTCAAAAAAAAGAAGGCTATGTGAAAGCCTTTAATGTTAGCGAGCTAATAGAGGGTCGTGTGTACAGGTTCTTGCACGAAAAGGCTGATGTGATATTAGTACTCTGGGAAGGGAAACTTTATGCTTACAGAAACTCCTGTGCACACCAGGGTCTTCCACTTCACGATGGAGAGCTTACAAAAGAGGGTATTTTAATATGCCCTTGGCATAACTTCGAGTACAGTATAACTTCGGGTGAGTGTCTTACTGCCAACTATGTACAGTTGGTTCCTGTGCATACGAGGATAGAAAATGGATATGTGTGGCTAAAGGTAGAATGAAGGTGGAGTTTTTAAGCGCTATAGGTGCAAGTTCTGAGTTTAGTCTGCAAGTACCAGACGCTAAAGCATCTCCTTACACTCTTTACGGTCCTAGGGGTGTGTTTCTAAAGGATAATACTTTAATAGTTGCGGATACGGGTAATCATAGGGTGTTAATATGGAAGGATCTGCCAAAACAGAACCAGCCAGCGGATGTGGTGCTCGGTCAGATGGACTTTTACTCTGACCATCCAAATGCAGGTGGCGATACGGAGAGGGGGCTTTTCCTGCCTACCGGTGTGTTTGTATCAGATGAAGGTAAACTTTTTGTGGCGGATGCGTGGAACCATAGGATACTCCTATGGGATAGGGTGCCTGAAGAGAGTTTTTCAAAACCTGACCATGTAATAGGCCAACCTAATCTTAAACAGGTAGATAGAAATCTGTTCTTTTGGTGCTTTGGCGTTTATTATCATGGGGATGATCTTTATGTTTGCGATACGGGCAACAGGCGTATCCTTAAATGGAAAGGTATACCAGACAGTATGCAAAAACCAGATGAGGTGTACGAAGGCTTTGGCTGGCCACATGCTATCTGCAAAAAGGATGAATACTTCTTTGTGGCAGATGCGGGTACAGGAGTAAGCAAAGTTTATGCCTTTAGGAACTCACTCAGGTGTGCACAGCAGGCTGACTTTTACTTGGGTCGTGGAGAGGGATGTGGACGGTTCAATTTAAACCTGCCTTATGGCGTAAGTGCAAACCATCGCTTACTTTTTGTTGCGGACACATCAAACAACAGGGTACTTATCTTTGAAGAACGGGAGCCTGTAGCTGTTTTAGGGCAAAAAGATTTTTCCAAGTGTGGAGAGAATCGTTGGGAAGGAGTTTATAAAGACACTCTATGTTGGCCTTATGCTGTTTTTTCTACGGAGGATCTTCTGCTTATAGCAGATACTGGAAATAACAGAGTGGTCCTTTACAGTTTTAATGCTTGAGCTTTACCTCAAAAATACATAGTTCTTTACCTTGAGCTTTGCACTCAAGCTCCTTGCAGTCCCACTCTTTACCCGTGATCTCCTCAAACACTCCTGCCAAAGCACCGCTTAGTGGCATACACACAGGTTTTTTGTTTTCTATATCCTGTGCAAATATGGAATCCTTAACCTTAAAGAGCACTTGAGAATCTAACAGTTCGTATTCCTCAACTTTACAAATACCTGTTTCCCCAAGGAAGGCACTTATATAAGGCACTACCATGCTCATTGAAGGGTGTTCCTCTCCCACTATGCTTCTTATGTATGTACCTGCCATCTTTCCCGCCTTTTTTCCAGAAAAAACCAGCAAACCACCAATCCCAAAGCCCGAGAGCTTCATAAGCTGAGAGTAAAACTCCTTTATAGGACCTTTGGGAATTATTACCCCTTCCTCTCTGAGGAATACGCGCACCTTGGAAAGAACCTCAGGATCCCTCATTTACACACCTCCTGCTTTATTGACCGTATCTCGTTCATTATTTCTCCATAAGAAGGGTGAGCGAAAGGTTGCTCCTCTAATTCTTTATCTAAAAAGGTAGCACATAGGTTAAGTATTTCACTCACATCTTTACCTATCACGCAACAGCAAACAAGCCTTCCACCATCATCAAATCCCACACTTATAACTCCGTTCTTTTCTGCAACATAGGCTTTAGGGTTTATACTTAGAGGTTTTGTTGCAAAGACCTTAGCGTCTTTTACGCTTCCCACAAAGCCTATTTGATAAGCAGAAGAAAAAATTACTGGTACCCTCTTTGGCTCAAAGATTTTTTCCTTACCATAAAGTATGTTATGGACTACTACCCTCGCTTTTTCAAAGGCATAACCTGCACCCATTGGTGGTACTATGTCTCCTACTGCAAAAACTCCTTCAAGACTTGTTTCTAAAAATTCATCAACCTTTACATATCCCCATTCATCTACAGCTACGAAGGGAAACCTCTCTTGGCAAAAGTTGGGTACTCTTCCTGTTGCTTTTATAATTAGGTCTGCATTTGCGTCTTTTAGATCTTCTACCAACCTTACACCACATCTTTCCAACTCATCCTCTAACTTCTGAGCAAATTCTTCTGGGATGTTTTCGTAACCCTTTAAAACTGTATCTCTTCTTACGAGGAATACCTTAAAACCAAAGGAACATAGTATAAAAGCAAGCTCACAACCCGTAGCACCTCCACCTACAACACATACGCTACTTTTTGGAATGACCCACCCTCTGAGTATGTCTTCTGGAGATATCCCCACCTCCCTTGGTCTTGAGCCACAGGCAAGGATCACATACTGAGCGGCTAGTCTTCTATTCCCAACTTTTACTACCTTTTCGTCAATGAGTTCAGCCTCACCTTCTATGTATGTTAGTCCCTTAGAAAGCAAAGATTTTAGTGCTATATCCCTTATCTCTATGACTTTTCCCTGAATTCTCTGAACCGCAACTCTCCACCGAGGTCTACCCTCTCTAATGGCAAGCTCATAAAGCCCCTCTTTTGGGATGCACCCAGCGTTGAGGCACACTCCACCAAAAACAGACCTCTCTACGAGAGCTACCTTTTTACCTTTTTCAAGGAGAAGTTTAGCGCTCGTATAACCACCCGGACCACTACCTATGATTACTACATCAAAATGCTCCATAGGATAATTTTAAATTATGAATGAACATTCGTCAAGCTTTGTGTACCTACCTTTTCCATAAGAAGCTCCGCTACATCTCTCCTTATCATCTCCTCAGGTGGAGTTTTGCCTTCTCTAAGCATGTTTCTTATCTTGGTCATGCTGACATATATCCTTTTGCTTTCGTCATGTCCGCAGCTTTTCTCAGATGCCATACATCCACACTCGTTGCAATAAAAAACAGCAGAGACTTTTATTATCTCTATATCTATGGATGAAGGCAGTTTATCAAATATCCTGTGTGCATCATAAGGGTCATAAAAGTCTCCCACACCAGCGTGATCTCTTCCTACTATAAAGTGTGTGCATCCAAAGTTCTTTCTTATTATGGCATGAAAGACTGCTTCTCTGGGTCCAGCGTATCTCATTGCTGTGGCAAGGCCTGAAAGCAACACCCTGTGTCTGGGATAGTAGTTGTTTATGAGATGCTCGTAAGCTACAAGAACTGTATGGGGATCAAAATCGTCAGACTTCCTCCATCCTAATACTGGATTTATAAATAGTCCGTCTGCAACTTCAAGACCTATCCTCTGTAAATACTCGTGCGCTCTGTGTGGTGCGTTTCTTGTCTGAAAACCAACTACACTTTTCCATCCTCTGTACTCAAAAACCTTTCTGGTCTCCTCTGGTTCCAAAAGCCATTCTCTAAAAGAAAAATTAGTTTTTTCCAAAAGCCACACATCACCACCCACAGCCCATTCACCCTTTGAGTAAAAGAGCCTTGCTCCCGGATGGTCTTCGCTTTCTGTTCCCCAAACCAACTTGGCTATTTTCTTCAGTTCTATTTTATAAACCTCTTTTACATCTAATACCGCTTTAATCTGACTATTGCTGTCCTTTATAGCTATTCTGCCACCCACTTTTGGCTCCTCTTTAAGTTGAAGGACTATGGGAATGGTCCATACAGTTCCGTTTGGTAAAGTCATATTGTACGCTACGCTAAGAAGCTCTTCCTTGGTCATAAAACCTTTTATAGGCGAGAAGGTTCCCACCGCTATGTTTTCAATGTCAAGAAGACTGTCTGTATCTACTTGAAGGCTCGGAAGCTTTTTTACATCTTCAATGATCTTCAACTTTTCCCTTTCGGGAACTACTCTGCTGACAAGCTCTCCACCGTGCGGTAGTATCATACCAAAACCTCCTCAAGGGTTTTTTTAAGTACTTCTCTAAGCTTTACCACCTTGCCCACCACCATAACTGCAGGCGGATTAACTTCTGGAGGACTTTGGGAAACTTCCAAAAGACTGCTTATTACAATCCTCTGCTCGTGGGTAGTACCTCTCTCTATAAAGGCTACAGGCTCTTTTGGGTCCCTCCCTACCTCTATGAGCTTTTTGGCTATCTCCTGCCTGTTTTTTACCGCCATCAGAAAGACAAGGGTGTTTATGCCTTTCAAACTTCCCCAATCTATGTCTGAGTGTTCTTTTCTTGGGTCTTCGTGTCCTGTGATGACTGCAAAGGAAGAGGATATGCCTCTGAAGGTCAAGGGTATGCCTGCGTAGGATGGTACCGCTATGGCAGAGCTAACTCCGGGCACTACCTCCACCTCTACACCATGCTGTGCTAAAAAGAGGGCTTCTTCCCCTCCTCTTCCAAAGACAAAGGGGTCTCCTCCTTTTAGTCTAACCACTGTATCCTTTGTGTGGGCGTATCTGAGCAAAAGCTCGTTTATCTTTTCTTGCTCTATGGTGTGCTTTCCGTCCTCTTTGCCTACATACAGAAGTTCGCAGTTAGGCTTTGCAAGGAACAGTATCTCTTGGTTTATGAGTCTGTCATAAAGTATGGCATCTGCAGATTTTATGAGTTTGTACGCCTTTAGGGTTAAAAGTTCCACATCTCCTGGTCCTGCACCTACTATGTACACTTTACCCATCATCTCAAACCCTTTTGTATAAGGTTTATGGCAACTGCAACAAGCAACAGTGATATAACTATTCTTAGAGGCCTGGGATTTAAGGTCCTTGCTAAATGAGTCCCAAGCAACACTCCAGCGAGACCACCTAAGGACATGGGAAGAAATACTCCCGTGTCTGTATGACCTTGTAAAAAGTGTGAGGTACCACCTACAAAGGAGCAGGCTAAACCAAAGGCTATATCCACACCAACCGCTCTTGCAGGACTCAGTTTTGTAAAGTATAAGAGCAATACCATACCTAAAGCTCCAGCACCAGCAGATGTAAAACCAACTTCAAGGCCTATTAAGAAGCAACATGCAGGTAAAAGGTATTTATACCTGCTTAAGTCAAACCTCTTACCTTTCCAAATCATAAGAAGATATAAAAGGACAGAAAATATTATGGTGATACCTATGACTAAAAGAAGAAGCTTCTTTAATCCTAAGGGGTCATGAAACAGTTTGAGAAGAAGAGAACCCAAGAGTGTACCAGGAACTCCTCCCACAAGCATAAGAAGAAGGGTTTTATAATCCAAATTTTTGTAAACTGCATGAGTAAACACCGCTGGAAACTTCACCACTGTAGAGAAGGCAAGGGCAGAACCAACTGCTTTTGCAGGATCTAAGCCAAGCAAGATGAGAAGAGGCGCAGTAAGAGTTCCAGCACCTACACCAGTTAATCCTATGGCAAAGGCTATGAAGAAGCCAAACACGGCGTATTCAAACATGATGTCCTCCTCCTGGCTTTATAGGTAAAGAAAAGCCCATCTTATGAGAAAGCTCTTCTACTTCCTTCATTAATTCTTTCATACCCTCCGAATGCACCTTGGAATTTTCTTCTTTTGGGAGAGATAGGAAGTACGGATACTCTTCTACTACTGCAACCCAAAGGTAAGTTTCAAATTCCTTAAACATAGCCTGCTTTCCATTGAATTTCCCCTCCTCCCAACCCCTTAATGTTAATTCTTTTATTAAGCTTTTCTCATTCACTTTTTCAAGAACTCTTATGGCCATCTTTCTCCTCCTTTATCAGCTTGTCCGCTATCTTTTCAAAACCACCTGTCTCTATACTGCAGTGCATACCACATTCTTTTGGAGCGTCCTTCTCCCACCACCACCTGCCAGCCCTTGGGTCCTCGTAAGGTGCCACTGGCCTTGTGCAAGGTTCACACCCTATACTTCTGTATCCCAGCTCGTAGAGCTTGTTATAAGGTAGGTTGTTTTTCTTTATGTAGTCCCATACCTGCCTTTCGCTCCAGTCTGCAAGGGGGTTTATCTTCACTATCTGCCCATGGTCGTGGTCTACCTCTATTTTCATAATATTCTGCCTGCTAGCCCATTGCTCTCTCCTAAGTCCTGTTATCCAAGCGTCCACCTGAGAAAGAGCTCTCAATAATGGTCTTACCTTTCTTATATGACAGCACAGGTGTCTGAGTTCAACCGCTCTGTAAAAACAGTTGATACCGTGTCTTTTGACCAGCTCTTCTACATCCCCTGCAGAAGGAAAGTAAAGTTCTATTCTTATGTTGTACTTATCTTCTATCTCCTGAATAAGTCTGTATGTCTCTTCGTGTAATCTCCCTGTGTCCACCGTAAAAACCCTAACTTCTGGGTTTATCCTCCAAGCCATGTCCAAAAGTACCGTATCCTCCGCCTGACCGCTGAAGGCTATATAAAGCTTAGGATGAAAGTTTTCAATAGCCCAGGAGATAAGTTCCTGTGGAGGTTTATCCTCAAACTCTATAGCAAGCTCGTGCAGTTCAAGTTCATCAAAAGTGTGAGAACCTCCAGCGAGAGCGGGATAGAGCATGATATGATCACCCTCTTTCAGCTCGCTATCAAGCCCCTTCAGATAAGATATGTCCTCCTCGTTAAGGAAAACCTTCACAAAAGGCTTTAGATTCCCCTGTTCATCAAAAAGCTTCCCTCTAAAACCTTCAAACTCCTTCTCAAGAAATTCAAGAGCGGAACGTACAGTTGGAGCACTCACTTCAATCTCAGTAAGCCCCCCAGAAAAACGACTTAACGGACCAAATATACTTATCTTAACAAGCTTCTTATCTTCCAGAGCTTTGGCGGACATTATACTGATGAGCTCTTCATCACTTTTGGAGTTTACAAAAGAGTAAAAATCTTCAAATTCCGAGTTTCTAAAGGCAAGGAGAAGGTTCTTTAAGTAAACCTTTAACTTTTCAAGTGAGACTTTTTTGGCAATGACTTTTCCTACCTTTGCATACTTTCCATACCCTCCCCTAAGAACTAAATTGTAAGTGGTCTCTACAGAACCATCTGGATGTCTAAGGTGTGTTGCTTGCAAGCCTATATCGTTTAGCCAATGGTGAGCGCAGGCATGAGGGCACCCGTCAACACCTATGGTTATATTCTCTATCCTTCCCAGTTCTTTCTCAAGATATTCAAGAAGTTCTAAAAGTGCTTCCTTAGAAGGACCTACCGAGTAATTGCAGAAAGGATCACTGGTACAGGCAACCGATATAGCTCTTGTTTCGCTCACATCAAGATGAAAGCCAAGTCTTCTTACTTCTTCCTTTACCGTCTCAAGCTTATCCTCTGGAATATTTATTAGCACCAAGTTCTGTCTTTGAGTGATCCTGAGGGAAAGGTTAAACTTTTCCATGAGTTCAGCCATCTTTGAAAGCTGACTTCCCTTTACCCTTCCTGCTGGGACAGGTATTCCTAAGTAGTAAAAGCCTTTTTGTTTCTGTTCTCCCAAACCCGTGTGGAAGTACCTTTTTACTGGTATTGGCTCTTGTTCAAGGACTGCTGGCAGAAAGCTGAGTCTTTCTAAAAGCATCTCTCTTATCCTTTCAACACCCAGCCTGTCCACCATGTACTTGAATCTTGCCTTCACAAAGGATTTTCTGTTTTCCGGATCTTCCTTCCATATGTCCACTACAGCTTTTGCTACTTCAAGTACTTTATCCTTTGCCACAAAGATGCCAAGCTTTCGCGCTATTCTGGGTGTGGAGGATAGACCACCTCCTACCCACACTGCAAAACCTTCAGTGCCTTCTAAGATGGTTCCCACAAAAGCAAGGTCGTGCATTTCTGGCATATTGCAATGGTAAGGACACGCGGAAAGGGTTATTTTAAACTTTCTGGGTAAGTTAAAGTACTCTCTATTTTCTGGGTTATGAAAAAATTCCTCAAGTTCGTAGATATTATCCACCACATCAAAAAGCTCGTGCTTTTCTACGCCACAGAGGGGGCATGTGGTAATATTCCTAACGGTATCCCCACAAGCTCCTACAGGAAAGAGTTCCACGCTTTTGAGTCTCTCAAAAACTTCCGGAAGGTCTTCTAACCTTATGTAGTGAAGCTGTACATCCTGTCTTAAAGTTAGCTCCGCATAGTCGTTGAACCTATAAGCTATATCTCCTAACACCTTTACCTGCTTTGCAGATAAAATACCACCTGGCACCTTAACCCTAAGGAGAAAGTGCCCTACTCTTGGCTTGTCGTGGTAAAGTCCATACCACTGTAGCCTTACAAGATCTTCTTCTGGTGTCTCTTCGTATCCTTTCTTTATTATCTCAGGAAGCTCGGAAAGAATATCCAAAGGATGTTTTTCCGCCTTTAACCTCTCTCTTGGGTTTATTTCCAAAATTTCTCTCTCCATACTTCTCAACCTCCTACGGTGAACATTTTGCAAACTTTGTGCCAAAGAAAGATTGTGGGGAAAAGGGTAAACAGCGTATAAGATGTGAGCGATATCATGTATATTGTATAAGCAGATTGTATATTCTATAAACATGAAAAGACTACTGTACACCACAGACCCAAGCTTGAGAGTTGAAGGTTTTCAAAAAGTTGAGGAACTCCCAGAAGAATTGGAGAAGGCCTTTGTGCTTGTAGATATAGACACTGTAGGTCTTTCAAGCCTTCCAGACCTAAAAGATGGAGAAAACATACCGGTAGCACTTACCTCTAAAAGCATCCCGGGCTACACAATAAAGCTTGTAAGCCTTGGATTTTACGATGTTCTGCTCAAACCCATAGACGAGGAAAGGCTAAGAAGGCTACTTCAAAAGTTGGACAGTTCTCAGAAAGTTCAGAGGATCATATACCTTCACAAGCGAGAGGAAGAGATCTCTGGAGAGCTGTGTAAAGAGCTCTGTTCCATAGTGGGGAACCCTGAAGGTAAGATGAAAGATGTGCTTTTAAAGGTAGGTAAAGCTGCTTCTCTCGATGTTCCTGTGCTTTTCTTTGGTGAGACGGGTGTAGGAAAGGAGGTCTTTGCAAAGGCATTATGGAAGACATCCAGAAGGTGGAACGGACCTTTTGTTGCGATAAACTGTTCTGCAGTGCCTTCGGAACTACTTGAGGCAGAGCTTTTTGGATACGAAAGGGGAGCTTTCACGGGAGCCATATCAAGCAAAGAGGGGCTCATAGAGTCTGCAAAGGGTGGTATTCTCTTTTTGGACGAGGTAGGGGACTTACCTTTACACTTACAGCCTAAACTTTTAAGGGTATTGCAAGAAAAAAAAGTTAGAAGGCTTGGAAGCACCAAAGAGATACACTGCGATTTTAGATTGATAAGTGCCACCAACAAGGATCTTAAAAGGCTCGTAAAAGAGGGTAAATTCAGAGAAGACCTTTACTACAGGATAAGCACAGCAGAGATCTACATACCACCCCTTAGAGAGAGAAAGGATGACATACCGTTGCTGGTAGATTGTATATTACAGAACATCTCGCGGGAAACAGGTAAAAGAATAATAGGCTATACGGAGGGATTTTTAAAGAAAGTTTTATCTTACAACTGGCCAGGCAATGTGAGGGAGCTTGAAAACGCGCTTACAAGAGCTATAAACTCTTGCACCGGAGCGGTTCTAAAAGAAGAAGACCTTGATATCATAACCCAAGATTACGAAAATTACAGCCTTGAAGACACGCTAAGAAGAGAAGTTAGAAGGCTAATAAGAGAAGGAGAGAGCAACATATACTACACTCTTATGGATAAGCTTTCTAAAACCATTGTGCAGGAAGCTTTTTCTCTTTTGAAAGGAAACTATTCAAGGACAGCAAAGGCGCTTGGTATAAATAGGTTAACCCTCAAAAAGATGTTGCAGGAAGACGCTCAGTGTGTTCCAAAAGCATAAGGTTCTTTTTAGCTCGTTCTCTGCTTTTGTGATCAAAGTCCCCTTTTATAAAGCTCTCTAACATTAGTCTTAACTTGTCCCTTTTTTCTTCCCTATGAATGAGCTTATTACCTACCCGTACCTCTTCTCTTGCGAAATCAAGTATTACTTGACCACCATTTATGACCCACCTTCGTGATGGTTCTGGATACTGCCATGCAGTCCTTATAGAAAAAGGTACATCGTCCGCTCTGCCGTGAAGTTCCCACACTTTGTTGACGGTAAGCCTTTCTATCTTGATGTCTTCAAAAAACAGCTGAAGTAAGTAAAGGTCGTGCCAAGCAAGGTCCCACAAGGGAGATATGTAGCCTTTTCCTTTTCCTAACCTTTCTATCTGGATGTTCTCCACTTTTTTTGGAAAAAATTTCAAGCATGAAGAGAAGGTTTCTACCTCGGACACATAGAGATTAGGGTAATGGTATATTTTTTCAAAACGCCGGGTGAGAAATTAGACCTCAAGTTCACCCCTCCTATAATAGCTATATCCAATAGCATAAGCATATACATACACAAGCACACAAGT
>FWWL01006052.1_pt1 | contig 17998 bp, 15 predicted proteins | sample 2228331 | NCBI WGS metagenome assembly FWWL01 (sample SAMEA103939775, study PRJEB20133) | metagenome
GTGGTGATCTATCGCTTCATCACCCTCATGCGGGCGGGCGAAGAGGTGCGGATGGGCAAACGCAAGGGCAACGCCCTGCTCATTGATGAGGTGCTCGATGAGATTGGCGTGGACGCCTTCCGCTACATCATGCTCTCGCGCAGCATAGACACCAAGTTCGCCTTCGACATCGCCCTGCTGCGCGAGCAAAACGAAAAGAATCCTGTTTATTATGTCCAGTATGGTCATGCGCGCATTTGCTCGTTGGAAACGCGCGCGATTGAGGAAAAATGGGAGATAGATGCAAGCGCCCCCTTGCGCTATGAACACCCCGTTGAGCTGGCGCTCATTCGCAAGCTAGTCAAGCTGCCCGAGGTGGTTGAGTTGGTGGCAACCACGTTTCAACCACATCACTACACCACATACGCGCGCGAGGTGGCTTACCTTTTTAGCAAGTTTTACGAGGAATGCCGCATCAAGGGCTGTGCGCCACAGACCACCTTTGCACGGCTTCAACTGGCGCGCGCGACGCGGTTGACGCTGGCGAAAGTGCTGCGACTGATGGGCATGAGCGCGCCCGAAAAGATGTAATCTTATCGGCTTCTCTAAAAATATGGCGTCAGGCTGTATTTGTAATATTGCGCAAAAAGAACGCATGCAAGAGCCTGATGCTCAATTTCTGCGTTATTTCGGCGTGGTGACACAAATGGTGGTGAAACAAACGTCGATGGGGATGAACATGGCGTTGTGGGAGAGGACGGGTTGATGATAATCACAGGCGGACGTTTGTTGATCAGCTGTGGCGCTTTCATCCCGATGCTTAGTCAATCTAGGTTAATACAATTGCAACATTGCCGTGTATGGTGAGTTGTGGCGCATAGCGGCTAAAGGCTCAATGATCTGCTGAATGCATGATATGAACAAGGTGGGCATCGGGCAGGTGGTGCTCCTAAATCGCAAGCAGATACAGCTTCAAGGCGGTGGATGCGGTTCAACGGGGCATACCCTGGGCTTACCTAAAGTACTGCAGCGCTGTATAGGCAAATGCATGTTTATGACGATGGGCGCAGTGGGGCGCTTTTCGTCCATAGCATAAATGACGATGCGTGGTCCGATTGCGACTGATCGGCGACAGGGTTTGTCGTGTTAGTTCGTATCGGTAAGTTGAAAGCACAATCTGGCAGTCTCGCTGACGCGGTAGGCGGGGCAGACGAGTGGGCGGGCCGGCGCTGAAGAAGGGCTCATAGTTTGTTTGAGAGACGGGATCATCCTCCTGCTTGTCGGGGTGGGTGTCACCATTGTCGACCGTATTTTTTGCTGCCGATGTTGCTGTGGGCAGGATATAAGCGGTTAGGTTTACAGGGGGGTAGCAACGTTTATCCTGTGCTGTGCTGAATCGGTTTCTACAGCGCGGCAGGGCTACGGCGCAGCAGGATGCTACAGCGGGGTAGGAATTAAGCGCAGATGATGGGGTATAGTGTCCTTGTTAGTGCACACATACAAGGGTAAGCGCATTATCGCCATGTCATTGGTGCCGCGTTTTGGTAAAATAAAGGCATGTCCAATCCTGTGCCCACTTTTTTGTTTGCGGCAATTGCCAGTGGTTTTGCGGTCATCTTTTTCATAGGGTTGTTTGGCGCGGATGATACACAGACCGTTCAATATAAGCGCATTGCCTCTGATGCGCAAGAGGTGCGGCTTGGTCTTTTTGACCGCGTGAAGCAGTTTTTGGCGTCGCTTGGTGTGCAGATCAATGACACGACCGATTGGGCGTGGCTGCCGTTGTTAGTTATTGTCCCCCCTGTGATATTTTTCTTTTTGGGCATGACTTTTTATGCGATTGCGTCTGTGTTTTTGGCTGTTTTTATTGCGCGCGAGTACACGCAATATCGGTTGGCGGCATATTCGCGCCAATATATGGAGGAGCTGCCTCAAGCTATCTTGCAGTTTTTAGCAGCTTATCGCGTATCGCGCAGTGTGTTGAGCGCTATCGAGGAGGCGTCTAAGTCGTTAGGGGCTCCCTACAACAATTTATTCAAGGAAATTACGGACATTGCGCGGCGCGAAAATAGCACGCAAAAGGCGCTACAAATTGTTTCGCGTTATCGTCCTGAGCAAACGTATCAGGACTTTTTCGCACAGTTGATTCAATGTGAAGTCAACGGTTTGAAGGACGATTCGGGGCTGCGTTCATTGGCGACATCGCAGGCGCGGTTGAACGCAATTCTCGCCGAGATTCAGGCCGCGCAAAGGTCGTCCTATATTGCGCGCCTTTTTGCCGTTATTACGCCGACCGCTATCACGGTCTTTCTGGCGTTGACCACCGGCATTTATCGAGATTTTCTGGGATCACCTATTGGGTTTGTCGCGCAAGGGCTGGTCATCGGCGGTTCGGTGTTGGTCTGGAAGCTGATCGGCAACATTGCTAAACGTGGTTTATACCTTGAAGATAACATGATGCAGTTTAAGCGATAAGGGCTGCAGCGCATATCTCGTCATCTGTGATAACCTTGCGGACGGCGCAGGATGTGTTTTGTCTGTCACTTTGTGTCTCAAGTTGAGCGATTGTTGTCCAGCTTCTTGATGAGACACACGGACCCGCCGTTTGATTTCCAAGGTTTATTTCAAAAAGGCGTTGATGCACCGCAGGACAATGGTTGCAATACAGAAGGTTTTTAAATTTGCAAAAATTTGTAAAAAGATAGGCGTAACACCGTTAGCGGCTCACTCGCCCGCCGACAGTTGTTCATGAGGCGCCATCGGTTGTCCATCGGGTGTATTTCTTAGTAGGGGGGGGGCAGACGGTGGTCTAGCGTGCGTTCTAGCGTGCGTTAAATCGTCCGATTATCAATGCCATGCGAAAAGGCAGGGTGTTGTTCAATTCTTCTCTTGATCGGCGCTTTCTCATCTGATGGCAGCGCGCCTTCACTTGCTTGGCGTCGCTTTCAATAGTCCTCCCCCGCCTGTCGGTCCGCCGCCCGCTTAAAAATGCCGAACGTGACGGTGCGCGGTTCAATTATTACATACGCTTATTACATGCGCTTGATGCGGAAAATTCCTGCGTGTTTGGCACGGCATCTGTCGTCGGCAGCGTTTTCCCGAACAGCCGCTGCGCTTTGTGCCGCGTCGGTTCGTCGGCTACAGCGGGATAGGTAAAAAAAACAAGGGGTTGTGGTTTCCTCGTTGGCGCGCGCTCAAAAAGGCGGGCACTCACAAAAGCAATCGCATTGTCGCCTATTTCGTCTCCCCCCACCCCACAACTCGACAATTGCGCTGACTTGAGGGGAATGCATTTTTATTAAAAAGGCTAAATATAACCCTCTTCCGATTCAAACCCTCATTCCCTCGCCAGCGCCCCCTTGCCTCTCCTTTTGACATCGCCTCTTGAACGTCAGAGATACGCCTTTTTTGTACAAGCGACTCCTGTTGCAGGTCGGTTGAGTATTGACTTATGTTATTTGGGTGTGTTAAAATATAGAAAGCGTGGAGACTGGTTCGATCTTTGCCTTTCTCCTGCTTTATTTCGCCTTTTAGGAGCTTGTGAAATATGGCTGCTGATGGTGTTACTTTGGCACTTGGGCTGGTAAACGCCGCTTTCGCTCTGGTCTTTATGACGGCCTTGGGCCTTTTTAACGTTGTTTTGGGCACACGTGAGCGTTTGCCGTTGTTGCGTCGGGACCCAGATTTGGAAGACAAGCCATGGCTGAATCGCATGATTTTGACGCTTGCCCGAGAAGCGCGCAAACGAGATCGCGGCGTTGAGAGTTATTTTCTTCGCATTTTTGGGTCGGCATATGAATCCATGCGGCAGGATATACAGGATATAAATCCTTTTAGTTTGCCGTCCTTGCTGTACAAATCTGGCAAGGATGGCAGTGAAAGCGATGTGGTTGAGTTTTACACCAGAAAGATACTGTATTCCATCGCGGGCATCGCTATTGTGTCTGGGAGTGTTATCGCTTTTGGCATTGATTTGCTCGGGCCCCTCGCTTTGCTGGTTATTCCGCTTGCTTGGTGGCTTGGTTACAGCACCCCTGATCGGCAGCTGAGGTCTAATCTGAAAAAGCGGGATGAACAAATCTTGTTCGAGCTGCCGCAGGTGATTGCACGGTTGCTGGCGAATATACGCGTTCAGAATTCTGTTTTGTCGGCTCTGGAAACGGTGGTTCACACATCGCACACACATGGATTTGTTTTGCGTGAGCTTAATACCGTGATGGCTGAGGTAAAGAGATACAACCGCATTCCTACAGCCCTTATGCGTATGGCAGCGCGCAACGTGGAAAACGATGATTTGCGTTCACTTGCTAAGATGTTGCTTGCGGCTGAGGAGAAAGGTCCGGGTTTTGCATACGGTGTATTGCAAGACATGCAAGAGGATGCTCTTAAGCGGTTGCAAACTCGTATTATTGAGCGCGGTCAACAAAACACCTCTTTAATGATTGTCCCTAACATATTTGCGCTGATGTTGTGCATGATTGTGATGCTCGGACCTACGGTGATAGCGATTTTCCGCGCCTTCTGAAGTCGTTGTGAGTACTCGGCTGATGTAACTTGTTTTTGTGCGCGATGCCTTTGGCTTGTTCAGCGTTTTGTATGGTTTTGCCTTTTACTCTAGTCTTAAGACGTGAGCCTTGTAATGCCTGATTTTGTGATGTTCGGGCAGGGATAGGGCGAATAATAGCAGCATATCGCCGAAAGAGGCTTGCGTTCTTGTCTCGGTTATATTTGCCCCGGATGTGGTTTGGGCAGGTGTCTCTGCTATCGCAATGGTCAAGGTTAATATGTCGTCTTCCACAATTGCTTTAGGAGATGCTATTAGCCTGCTATCGGACTCCTTTGCGTTTTCTATCTTTATTGCCAGTATTGTGTAACCGCTATACAGAATCAACTTGCCTGTGTCTTGGGTTATAGACGGCAGCGACGCGCTTACTCTTGCCCACTCCTCCATTTCCTCAATTAGCAAAGGGGACTTTTCTAGCTTAGCTGAGTCAGGTAGGGGGGTTGATAACAACAGAGACAGATGTACTGCCTGTTTTTGTGTTTGGATGATATTTGCGCTTATTGGCTCTATCCGTGTATATGGGCTGGGGGTTGATTGGGTCAGCGCAGGTTGATTGCACGCTGTTATCGTCAGACTGGACACAAGGAAAAGTATGTGAACCAGCAATGGGGGGGTTGAACGCTTCTCTTTCATGATGAGTTAATTATAAGCATGTTTTCGGGCAATTCTTTTTTTTGCTTTCCTTGTTGGGCAACATGTCTGGGCTTGTTTTGTTTTATTTTTTACGCCTTTTCGTTGTTATACTGATTGGCGGCGCTATATGTGTTGCGTGTTGTGTTTATCGCTTCCATTTTGAGGCTCTGGGCTGGTTTACCAACTCGCTTATGGTTTGCACGACTTGCTCTATAGGACGGCTATATTGCTTCTCTTTCAGATGCTCTTTCTCTTGTTCATGAGCCGTCCTTGTGCTTTCGCATGGGTGGGTTATATTGATCACCCAGCAATTGACGCGATTTGTTATGCCGCGCTCTAGTCGTTCGATGACAAAGGGCGCTTCATATCCGATGATCACCATTAGGGTTAAGATGATGATGCTGCGCATGTTACATACTCTCCCTTTTGAAGGGATTGATCTTCTGTAGTATTGTATCGCCAGCGCATTTTCGGCTTTATGGATGGGTATAATTCGGCATCTGTTTGTGGCGTTTGTCCTTTAGGGGTCTCATTTTGCGCAATTCTATGATCAAGCGAAGATAATGACTTGAATGTTATGTGTGTGATGTCTCGCTATTCCTTTTGGTGGTAGAGATGGTGTACTATCTTTGGGTGCGCGATCTTCAGGTGCCCGCTCTTCGGGCGCAAGACATGTTTCTGTTGACGGCTTGGTCTGTTTTGTGTTCATGACAATTGATATGATTGATTCGATCTTTTGAGTGGTGAGCCATGCGAATTCATTTGTATCCTTTGATAATGGCGCTGATGCAGGTGGTGTCCCCTGTAGTCAGAAGACAGGCAATGATGTATTTGTCTGCACGCTCTGATCTGCCCCTTATTGTTGTGCGATGGCTTGTTTTGTACGGCGATATACACGTTGTGCGCAATGTCATTCGCAATAACAATGATTTATCTTTCTTGCTTGCCTCTCTCCAATTGAGAGAGGCTGGCACAGAGCCTCAATCCAGTCATAGAGGCTTGTCGCATATTGAGACGTTCACCGGCGAAGGCTTTGACGGCAAATTCCTACAGCGGCTGCCTGTTTTGTTGCGTAGGTCTATTGCCGTTCATCCTAATTTAGATGCGGCGACCAGACAAATGTTGTTGTGCGATCCTAGCTCGGCGGTGCGTGCAGCAATCGCGGGCATACCGCATCTTTCATCGCTTGCTCTACATTTGTTGTCTACTGATTTCTCTCCGCTGGTGCGCCAAACTGTCGCCAGACATCCTCTGTTGTCTCACGAGATGATTGGTCGTTTGGCTCATGATCCTTGTGACGAGGTTCGCGCGGTTATCGCTACACGTCCATGTCTTCAACGCGACATCCTTTGGCAATTAGCACACGATCCTGCCGCTTGTGTGCGTGCAGCCGTTGCGACTCGCGCAGATATTTCAATTGAGCACATTGACGCCTTGGTGCGGGATTCGACAACAGATGTGCGCGTCGCTTTATGTAGCTCTCCTGCTTTAACTAGTATATATATCGACAGGTTATCCAGGGATCCGTCGCCCAGGGTGCGCCGTGAATTGGTTTGTCATCAACATCTGCAGCCATACCATATTTCGGCTTTGGCGTGTGATACACACTTTACAGTACGCGCCGCGATAGCATCCTATCCATCGCTTCATGAACGATGGTTGGCATTTTTTGCTATGGATGATTCTTTTTATGTCAGAGAGGCTTTAGCGCGTCGCGGCGATTTGCCTTATTATTTAATTCGACGCTTGAGCTGTGACGAAAGCGAGATTGTGCGCGCCGCAATTGCGGCTAACCCTCGCACACATATTCGGATTCTGCGAAAGTTGTTGCATGATCCCTCGCCCGTTGTTCGTCAGGCGCTTGCCATTCGTTCTGATTTGCCTTCGTCTTTTCTCGATTATCTCTTGAAAGACAACAATCCGGGTGTCCGAAGACGTTTAGCAGAACGACATGCCCTGTCACGTCAGGTGATGCGTCGCTTGATGGTTGGGGCGGGGACGGAAAACCTTTGCTGTATAGCGTTTAACCCTCGTATTCCCCATAGCAATTTGTTTGATCTATGGTGTGAAGACCCCATATCTTGGACGGATATTCTGTTGTTGTCATTATGCTTACGTGCAGAATTTGCCCGTTGCGGGGCGACATATCCAAACCCTGATTCGCTTCACTTGCTATCTCGTTGGATATTGTGGGCTTGTAGTAATAGTAGTAACAATGGGGCAAGCGAAATTTGCCCTGATATTCAGGGTTTTTATCACTTGCCTCCTGCTTGGCGCAGCGCCGTCTATGCTGCATTTTTAGCGGCGGCGCATTATGTTGATTTTGAAAAATCTGCTATCTTCGCCGGTCCTTTGCGTTTTCCTGTTTTGTCTTATTTTGACAGTCAATGCTTTATCGGTCCCAACAATTAACCAAAGCAGGGTGAAAATCTTGCCGATTTCTATAAATTCCGAAGTCTGGCTATTTACTTGCCTGATTCTATTTTTTATTTCGCCCGACAAATTTTGCGGATTTTTGTGCATGCCTAAATATCCTCGCGGTTTTTATGGAGCACTTTTGCTTTTTTTGCAATTTTAGGGAATAACCCAAATAACCCATTTAAGTCACCTTAAAATATCGGCGATTTTCGTTTTTTGGGGGCTGCACTTTGGGGTTGCCATTTTTTGTCTTTTGAAATTGGCGGGACTTCTTTGCTTTTTTAATTCTACGCAAGGCTATTACGAACGCTTGAAGGTGTTATGAATTATTAAAGGCGAGGGGGTTTAACTTATTCCTGGTGTAAAAGACTGTCTTTTTTTGACATGTAATGGGCGTATTCGATAGTCAGGGGCTGCGTTTTCAATAATTGTGCATAATGTGGTATCTTGTAATCTTGAGCTGATGCGTGGTTCTAGTAAGTCTAATTCGGTATTCGTCACGATTACAGTTGATAAAAGGTGGCGATAGCGATAATCAATGATTTCAAACAGGATATTATCCGACCAAGGTGTGCTGCTTTCTGCAGATACATCGTCCAAAATGAGCACGGGGACGGTTTTGAAGATGTTCAATCGCTCGTAATAGCTTTCCTCCGTCGTTGCATCTTTGTTTATCGTGGACTTGAGCGCAGTCAGGAGCTCGGGAAATGTGATAAATATCGCAGGGATGTTGCGTTGAATAAGATGATTGTATATGCTAGCGCAAAGGTGTGATTTGCCATTGCCTCGTGACCCCCATATTACCAACCACCGATTTTCGTGATTCTCCGCAAATGACTTGGCCTGCATCAGGCATAATTCGAGCACTGCATCTGTTATCCCATTGAACGTGGTTTGGAAATTGTCAAAATTTTGCTGCGCGGTGCGTGGGCTAAGAGAAGAGAACGCCCGCAATTGCTCTATTTTCCTCATCATTGCCACATTACAGCGTGGGCAGGGTTTTAATTCTCCGGTCGAGCTAATCACAAAGCGCTTGTTTTCGCAATAGTCACAATCAGGCTCGCCGGGTAATGGCAACACCTTGTCCGTGACGGTGGTTTTCGCATCCGCTAAAATCGGCACTTTCTGCTCTGCATGCGTGACCATGCCTTCGGATGCGCCCTCGTGTGGCTGCTGGAGTTGATTTTTCGGTTCCTCTTGTGACATAGATAACCCGTTAGACACAGGTTGTGGGCTCGTATTTCGCTTGATGCAGGATTATTATAACGCATGTTGTTTGTTACGATGTAACGCATTTTGTTCATTACGACCTCATATGTCTGCATGTATATCTGCGTATATCTGCGTTTATATCTGCATATGTTTTGTGGGGCAATATGCTTTTACGCATTTTGACGCGAATTTGATGTTCGTCCAATCTTTTTGCGCTTATAACGTCAGTTCTAGATAAGGAATCTGCCTTCGATTATGCTTGGGGTATCAAAAAAGCAAGCGAAGGAGGCTTCCAACATGAGTATCGTCGAATTGTTCTGTCACGTGGACGATTTCTGCAATGCCTTAGCATCGTGCCTTCGCTGGGCTGACCAGACGTGGCAAGGGGGCGACGGGTTGGTCCTTTGGCTTCAAGCTGCGCGTGGTGTTCAACGATCAGGGCGAGTTGCTGGATTTCCTGCTCACTCCAGGCGATGTCTGTGCCTCAAAGCACTGCTTCGGCTCGCCAAGCACCTGTTTGCTAATCTGTTTGGCGACAAGGGCTATCTCTCGGCTGCTCTATTCCGCTCCTTGTGTGAGACATACGGCGTGCAACTGGTCGCCCGGCTCAAGCGGGGCATGAAGAGTCCGATCATGCTGCTGGCTGACAAGCTGCTCTTGTGCACACGCGCCATCGTCGGGATCATCATTGACCAACTGAAGCGCATCTCGCAGATCGAACGTGCGCCCCATCGCAACCCCGTCAACTTTCTGATCAACCTGGTGTGCAGTTTGATCGTTTACTGTCATCGTCCGGCTAAGCCCTCACTGGGTCTGAATCTGCGTTTGGGCTTGCCAGCCGCTTAAATAGAACCGAATTTTCTGTTGCATATGCACACCGTCACAAGTACAAACAAGGTTACATGTGATAAAAACGCATTGATTCGCGCGTTGTGGCAAGTGGTAGACGAGGGCACCGCCGCCGTTATGGCGATACATTGGCTCAGACACAATCACAACGATCGGGCGGGGGACGACCCCCAATCATTGTTACAATATCTTTGTCGGCTTGATATCAAGATGCGTGAGATGATGGCGTGTACATTAAATCTGCCCCCACAGCTCTTAAAGGCTCTTGCACAAGATAAAAATGTAGATATATTGGTCGGCCTGGCAAGAAACCCAAACATCACATCAGAGACCCTCTGGCACTTGATGGAAAACAAGGAATGGATAGTGCGAGAGGCAGTAGCGAACAATCCCAGCACGCCATCAGAAATTCTCCAACGCTTAGCGAGAGATGTAGATGGGTGGGTGCGCACAGCGGTAGCACGCAATCCGAATACGCCATCAGGAATTCTCGAATACTTAGCAAAAGACGCGAATTGGCGGGTGCGCAGGGCGGTAGCGAGCAACCCTAACACGCCCATTGATATCCTCCGTCGCCTGGCTAAAAATAATGTTTGGAAGATAGGCGAGGGGGGAGATGACAAACTGAACGCATCACTTAATTTCGCGCGATGTCTGGCAGTGGACGAGGAGTATGTTGTGCACATAGCGGTGGCAGGCAACCCCAACACGCCAGTTGATACCCTCCGCCGCCTAGCAAAAAATAAGGCTTTTAGGATACGCGAGGCAGTGGGAGGCAACCCTAGAGTACCACTTGATATTCTACAGCACCTGATAGAAGATGAGGTTTTAGATGTGCGTGTGGCAGCAGTAGGCAACCCCAACATGCCAATTGATATCCTCTGTCGCTTGGCAAAAAATAAATTTTGGGCAATACGCGCAGCAGTGGCGAGTAACCCGAACACACCATTGGACATTCTTTGGCATCTGATGGAAGACAATGACCATATTGTGCGCGAGGCAGTGGCAAGCAACACCGCCACATCGTCGGGGATCTTCTGCTGCCTGGCGAAAGACAAGAACGTGTGGGTGCGCACGAAAGTAGCGGGCAACCCGAACGCGCCTGCTGAAATCCTGCGGTATTTGGCGGAGGATGAGGCAGGAGGTGTGCGCGAGGCGGTGGCGGGCAACTCAAATGCGCCGATTTATGTTCTGCGGCGTTTAGTAAAAGATAAAGACCATCATGTCAGAGAACGCGCTAAGAGACAGATGCTTGTGTTAGGTGAACGACGCTGTCTGGATACACAGGCAAATCGACCGTTGACTGAAGAAGTCTGGGATTGCATGAATATCACACTTGAGGATGTTGCTTTATGGATCATCCACGTCCTGCCAGATGAAGTGACGGTTGCCTTGCCCGACTATCTGTTAGGTAGAGAAGACCTATTAGGCGCGATTGTGCGCTTATGCCAAGTCCCTGCAACGTCATTGGAAGAGGCGCAGTCGCATCATCTTTACATGCAATCCGCAGAATACCGCGCGGTCGTGGCTGCCGTATATGCGCCTCAGATGACATGGTTTGACGCACAGATGCACGAAGCTCACCTGCTGCGTCCCATTTATCCACAGCAAAATCAAAATGGTTTGGGCGACGCAGTATCTCCTGCAGCTCCTTAAGTTGCCGACAAAGATGCGCCTACATCTCACAAGACGCGCACAAGGTGCAGAATGCATGCGCTGACTCCTGAATTGCTTGACAAGAACATTGTCAGATGCTGTTTATATCTAATGATTATTTTTGTCTTTTACCATCAACTTCGGGGTAAGCACCTTAAAAAATACCTGAAGTTCAGACATGAGTTGGGACAGGGTGCCGAAGCATGGTCAAAAAAGACGATAAAGCGGCGGCAAGAAAGTTCTGCCACTGACAATTGTCGGACAGGCACTCACTATGCAATACTTTCCATTGCCGATGCTGAGACATAGTTCGAATACGAATCTATAAGTTTTGCCGCGCAAGTGCCAGATTTTGCTTTTGACCATGTCTCACGCCCATTGCTTCCCCAAACAATGTCGGCTGTGTTAGGGCTAGGTTCTCTGATAATGTTTATTCTAACCGCGCTGGCACAGGTAGATAAAACTTTTGGTTTAACAGCAGGGCCTGCTGCGCCGTACTGACAAGCACTATATTAGTGCGATTGTGGTCGCTTTTTCAACAACCAAAGGTCACCCATACACCATAGGAGCCGCCCAACATGCGCTTCCGATGGACGGATTCGCCTCGCTCCGCTCTGCTCGCCGCCACTCAAGCGCAGGCCGTTGGGCGGCTGTGTTTTACCCTCCACGAAAGGAGTAAAATGTAGACGATGGAAACTAGAAGGCTGTTGGTAGAGCCTATACAACGTGACAATCTTCTTGAGCGAGTAGACTTTCTGCGCCTGGAAGCTAACCAAAAATTAACGGCGGAGCGCGCAGAAAAAGGACAGTTTTTTACTCCTCAGAAGATAGCGCAATTTATGGCGTGTATGTTTGCCGAAAGACCAAGCACGCTGAACATCCTTGACGCAGGCGCTGGTATTGGCTCGTTATCAGCAGCGCTTGTTGCTGAAGCTTGTCAATGGAATCCAAAGCCTTCAGCCATCACAACAACCGCCTATGAAATTGATCCAACTTTGACAGAGTATCTACACATAACGCTCGGCTATTGCCAAGAAGTATGCCGCCAAGAAGACATTTGTTTTGAATATGAAGTTATACAAGATGATTTCATTAGAGCCGCTGTAGATGTTCTGGGTGGAAATACACTATTCTCTTTACGCAAGTCTTTTAATGCTGCTATTCTTAATCCACCGTATAGGAAGATAAATAACGCCTCTACTACACGGCGTCTTCTACGAAAAGTTGGGATTGAGACCACTAATCTGTATGCGGCCTTTCTTTGGCTGACAATCAGGTCGCTAGAGCCAAATGGAGAACTTGTTGCAATTACGCCAAGAAGCTTTTGCAATGGTCCTTATTTTCTCCCATTTAGGGAAGTGCTTCTAAAAACGATGTTCATAAAGCGCATCCACGTTTTTGACTATAGAGATCGCGCTTTTGAAGAAGATAATGTTCTACAAGAAAACATAATCCTTCACGCTATAAAAGCACGTCAGCAAGAGAAGGTGATGATTTCGTCAAGCGCCGACCCCGATGACCCATTCATAACCGTTCGTGAAGTTGAATACGATCAACTTATTTATCCCGATGATCTAAATTTGTTTATACATATCGTTCCTGATGGACTCGGGCAGAGAATTGGGCAGAAAGCTCGTAGCCTCTCTGTCTCGCTTGATGAGTTAGGCATCACGGTTTCTACTGGCAGGGTTGTTGATTTTCGCGCTGCTGATTTCCTGAAAGAAAAGCCAGACGCGGAAACAGTTCCTCTGATTTATCCGTGCAACTTTTCGCAGGGCTATATTGCTTGGCCTAATGGACAAATTAAAAAAACCTCGGCTATAAGATTAGCAAAAGAAACCGCTAGCCTGCTTGTGCCTTCTGGTTGGTATGTTTTGGTCAAACGCTTCTCGGCAAAAGAAGAAAAAAGGCGCGTCGTTGCGGCTGTATGCGATCCTACTCGTCTACATGCTGAATTCATAGGCATCGAAAATCACCTAAATTACTATCATCAAAACGGGAAAGGATTATCTCCTCTATTAGCAAAAGGATTGGCTGCCTTTCTTAATTCAACCATAGTGGACGAATATTTCAGGCAGTTCAGTGGACATACACAGGTAAACGCAACAGACCTGCGCAATCTCAAGTACCCATCATTATCCCAGTTAATGGCGATAGGTGAGAAGATAGGTGCTAAATTTCCTAAACAAGAAGAAATCGATCAAATAGTCTTAGGAATACTAGGAATGGATACTACAAATACTGACGTAAAAGCGAAAAAGAAAATTGAAGAAGCTCTTGATATTTTGCGAGTGCTCCAAGTACCAAGAGCACAACTGAACCAGCGTTCTGCGTTGACTTTGCTGGCGTTGCTTGATATGAAGCCCGACACAGATTGGAGTAATGCCTCAGCTCCCTTGCGCAGCATTACCGAAATGATGGATTATTTCCGCGAGCACTTCGGAATTTCTTATGCGCCCAATACCCGCGAGACAATTCGGCGTTTTACAGTTCACCAATTTGTGCAAATGGGGTTAGTGATTGCCAACCCTGATGACATTACAAGTCCCGTTAATAGCCCGGAGACAAAATACCAGGTTGATGCCAATCTCCTCAAGGTGATTCGCACATGCGGCACAGCTTTTACTCGTCTATGCCATCGGGATCCTGGTCTGTGAAGGCTTGCGCGATCACTTGTATGGCGAACGCATTCAGGAGCAGGACGAGGTGGTCGAGAAAGAGCGCGTTCCAGGGTCTCCCTTCCTGAAGCAAGGCAAGAAGTGGAAACGCTATTCCGGCTTGTTCATCTTGCTCAAGCAGAAATGGTCGCTTTCAGCCAACGCGCGGCAGAACCTTCTTGCCGCCGCTTTATCGTCTTTTTTGACCATAGTTCGGCGCCCTGCCCCAACTCATGTCTGAACTTCAGAAATGTCTGTTGTAAAACACAGATGATGTCCCTATAATGAGGGCATATGCAGCTCCGCCGAGATGTGGGGGTGATCACGTGTGACAGAAATGCCCTGCTGCGGGCGCTGTGGCAGGTGATAGACGATTTCACCGCTGTTGTCGTCGCCATGCATTGGCTGATGCACGGGCGACATAGCCATTCCGACGACGTTGCCCGAGCATTGTCGCAATATTTGTATCGGCTGTGTCGCCTTGATGGTGAATTGTTTTACGCTATTACGGCAAACAACATCGGCATACCCTCAGAAATCCTGCAATGCTTGGCGGAAGATGAGCTCTGGTGGGCGCGCAAGGCGGCAGCTTACAACCTCGGCACACCACCGGAAATCCTTTGTCGTCTAGCGGGAGACAGGGAGCAATGGGTGCGCGAAACGGTAGCGCGCAACCCCAATACGCCAACGGGAAACCTCCAGGATCTGGCGAAAAATAGGAGTGTGTGGGTGCGTTTGGGAGTGGCGGGCAACCCAAATACGCCACTGGAAACCCTCCGGGATTTGGCGAAAGATGAAGATGGCAGGGTGCGCGCGGCGGCAGCGAGCAACCCGAATATGCCAACGGAAACCCTCCAGGATTTAGCGGAAGACAAGAGTTATTGGGCGCGACACGGGGTGGCGGACAACCCGAATACGCCAGCAGAAATCCTTCAGGAGCTGGGGAAAGATGTGTGTGAATATGTGCGCGCGGCGGTAGCGCGCAACCCGAACACGCCACCGAAAATCCTTCAGGATTTGGTCAAAGATAGGAGTGAGCGGGTGCGCGAGAGGGTGGCGGGCAACCCGAATACGCCACCGGAAATCCTTCAGGGTTTAGCGAAAGATGAAAATGTCAAGGTGCGCGCGGCGGTGGCGGGCAACCTTAGCACGCCGTCAGAATCTCTGCAACACCTGGCAAAAGATATAGATGAACGGGTGCGCATAAGGGTGGCGTGCAATTCCGTCTTGGCGCCGGAGACGCTTCGACAATTAGCAGAAGATGAGCATTGGGAAGTGCGCGAAGCGATTGCAAGTAACCCTAAAACACCATCAGAGGTGCTTCGACGCTTGGCGGAAGATGAGCATTCGAGGGTGCGTGAGGCGGTGGCGGGCAACTCGCATGTGACATTTGACATTCTCCGATATCTGGCAAAAGATAAATCCGTTGCCGTCAGAAAGTGTGCCAAGTCAAAGATAATTGCGTTAATGGTGAGGCGTGGTCTAGGCATACAAGCAAAACATCTGTTTATGCAAAAAAGCGAGGATAACGGGAAAAATGTATACGAATATCTAGCCTTATGGCTCATTGATACACCGATGGATGAGACGACGGTCACTTTGCCCATCTGTTTGTTAAACAGAAATGACCTGTTGGGCATGATGGTGCGGTTATGCCAAGTTTCTCCGCCATCATTGGAAGAGGCGCAGCAGCATCGCTTCTATGCACAATCTGCAAAGTGTCGGGCTATGGTGGCTGCTGTGTATATACCCAAGATGCTATGGTTTGAGGCGCAGATGTACACGACTCACCTGTTGCGCCCTATCTATTTACAATACAACCCAAAAGACACCAGGTCGGTCAATATGGCACATCCGTTGTTTTCATGATACGTCGGCGAAGATGGATTTGCGCATCACGATGTGCGCATTGTGCTTACAAGGTGCGAAGCATCTGCACCTATGCTGCGTAAGTTATCTGCTGTAAGCTTGACAGAGTGCTGTGCATAGACCGCTGCATATTGCAGTGCGATGGCACAAAAATTTCACAGTTGGCAATCGTTGTCTGAGGGAGAATGGCGCACAGTCGGTGCGTTCCCTGTTGATCTGCTCAAGATAGCAATGCAGCAATGCTTGTTGTTTTCGGATACAGGCGACCCAAGCGCCGAATTTCGTTCTGAGACAAAAGACGGGCGCAATATCATCACAATTACGGCGCAAAACACGCAAAGCAACTTTGGCGCAATGCATGTGCCGAATGTGTTCCATAGCTGTTCGTTTCTTCAGCCCACTTGTCTTTCTTTGAAAAGCATACAACTCTATGTTATATTACAGACATGCATAGATAGTAGGAGCAATGACATGTTCTGGGATGGCTCTCCTATCTTGACCCGCGCTGTGCGCGAAGCTCTATCAAAGGGCTGTCACCCCGATTACGTCTTTCACGTCTATCGCGATGGCAGCTTCAAAATCTGCCATCGCTACGCCGACAAATCGCACGCCATCGCGTTTGTCCTCCATGCGAACGGCGCGTACAACGTGCGCAGTTTTGCGCGCGACATCAATGCTCCCCATCCAGACGAGATGGACGACGGTATGATGCTGCGCTTGTGCGACGCCTACCTAGAGTGGCTTCGCAAGCGCGATGTCTTCCATCTCGATTGGCGCACTCTCTACGAAGTGCGCCGTCAGGGGGATGGAACGCTCGCCTTGCAGGTCGTTCGATTGCGGCACCTCCGAGAGGAACGCGTTGGGCAATACTACGTCCACGTCCTGGACGAGCCCGAAGCCATCCGCGAACCGATTTTCCATGTAGTCTCCTCGATAGAGGAGGCTGTGCAGTCTCTCCTCGAGGATTCGCGGGTATATTCCGTCGAGTTCGAGGATGTGCTCCGTCGAGAGCTCCCCATCTATCTCCGCGAGAGGCTGAAGCGCAGCGATGCCGTCCGCTTGAATTTAACGAGCGGGCTGGAAAGGTACAAGCTCATTCACACCCGAAGCGCGTACGATGAAGATTGCCGTCACAGCTCGATACACGGCACGTGCGTCTAGCGCGCGCCACGGGCGCTCATCCTCCTCGTCGCGAAGCCTCACGCGTTGCACAAATATGTAGCCGCGCATCCACGCGTCAGATGCAGTCGGGCGCGCCTCTTGCTCGATGTGCTGCATCAGCCGGCGCATCTGCGCGCTGATGCGGCTCACTTATCTCATCCCTATCCTTCACCTTCTCCAAAAACACATACACCAACTTGAGCGTAGTCATAGTCGCAGCCAACCACAAAACCGGCCACGCGCACATCATCTATGGCGTCGTGCCACGGCTCGTTTCCTCCCTTTGCCTGAGCGATGCTTATATCTTCTTATGCCATACCGGGATATGCCGTGCTGCCGATCGTGGTGCCTTTATTTTGCAATGTATAGACAGATCGTATCAGATGGGGTTCGCACATCTGTTTGTCGAGCCAAGGTATCACAGGACCATACACGGCAGCGACCGCAGCACGATATTCCGCAGAGTGTAGGTAGAAACCATGAGACTGCGCCTCTTCCAACGATGCTTGAGGCACTCGGCATAACCACACAATTGCCCCTAACAAATCTTTTCGCTCCAATAGATGGGCGGGCAAGTTCACCGTGTCCTCATCTGTTGGGGACTGGGCAAGCCATAATGCGAATTCCTCACATGTGATGTCCGTATTATCCTGGGGCTCTTTTATTGACGGGTGTTTTTGGGGGGTGTTTACCCGTTTTAGGAATGTGTCTACACAAAAATTCCCGCACAAGTCAATCATCTTATCTATGGCATGGGCTCTAACGTCGATGTGTGTATCTTTTGCCAACGCTTGAAGGACGCGAAGCGGCACACTCGGGTTGCGCGCCACCGTCTTCCGCACCCACTCGCTCCTAGCTTTCGCCAGATCCTGGAGGATTTTTGCAGGCGTATTCGGGTTGCTCGCCACCCCCACGCGCATCCACTCACTCTTATCTTTCGCCATATCCCAGAGGATTTCCGTTGGCGTATTCGGGTTGCTCGCCACCCCCACGCGCACCC
>FWWL01006030.1_pt1 | contig 17996 bp, 15 predicted proteins | sample 2228331 | NCBI WGS metagenome assembly FWWL01 (sample SAMEA103939775, study PRJEB20133) | metagenome
TGCCATCGGGTTTGACCACTACCACAGCCCACATAGTTTACATTTATATGTGGATTATCACCGTTTTTATTTTTATTTAGTTTGATATCTAAAACATCATCCTTTATAAGCTCTGCATAGTGATAAGCTTCTTTAAGAGAATTTACATTAAGCAAATTCTGAACGTATACGGAAATTACATCAAGGGCTTCTTTCTCCAAGAAGCTAACTACCGCTTCATACGATACATTATATGTTTTTTGGTATAGATATATAAATTTTTCAGTTAGCTCACTATAAGCTAAGATCCAGATCATAACATATCACCCCCCTTTGCAATTTTAAAATTTTAAAGCATAAGTTTAAATGATTACAAGTAATTCAGTTTTTGTATTATATCATTCCACCATCAACTATTACTACCTGGCCAGTGATATAACTTGCTTCATTTGATGATAAAAAATATACTACATTTGCAATCTCTTGGGGACTTGCAAACCTCCTAAGTGCTATTTGATTAAGATAATTATTTTTGATTACTTCTGGTAATTTTTCAGTCATATCAGTTATTACAAATCCTGGTGCAACTGCATTAACTCTTATATTTCTACTACCAAGCTCTTTTGCTAATGACCTTGTAAATGATATAATTGCACCTTTGCTTGCTGAATAAGATGTCTGACCCGCATTTCCAACAATACCTGAAACTGATGATACATTTATAATTACACCAAATTTTTGCTTTAACATATACTTTGAAACAAATTTTGAATAATTGAAAACACTCTTTAAATTAATATTTATAACATTATCCCAATCAATCTCACTCATCCTAAGCAAAAATTTATCATCCGTAATTCCTGCATTATTAACAAGAACATCTATTCTATTAAATTTCTTATAAAAATCATCAACAACTTCTTCAGCCCTCTTATAGTCAGCAACATCTACACTATAAATCTCGACCTGAACACTATAATTTCTTTCAATTTCATCCTCCAAACTTTTTAAGAGGTTTTCATTCCTTGCTATAAGTCCAAGATTATATGAATTTTGTGCAAACTTAATAGCAATAGCCCTTCCTATCCCTCTGCTTGCTCCTGTTATAATAGCGGTTTTCATAATAGAAAATTTTAAAGGAGCGATTTATAAAATGGGAATTGCTCACAAAGCTCTCTTATTACTCCCCTTGCCCATTCTTTTGTCTCATCGTCAGGACTTTTTAGAACATTAGCAATTACTCTTCCAATAAGCTTCAATTCATCTTCTCCCATTCCCCTTGTTGTTAAAATTGGTGTTCCAATTCTAATACCACTTGTGATAGTCGGTTTTTGAGGGTCAAATGGGACTGTATTCTTATTAACTGTTATACCAATTTCTTCTAAAACCTTTTCTGCATCTTTTCCTGTTATATTTAAATTTCTTAAATCTACCAAGACTAAATGATTATCCGTTCCACCTGAAACAAGCCTCAAACCTTGTTCAATTAGGCTTTCAGCTAATGCTTTGCTATTATTTACAATTTGTTTTGCATACTCCTTAAATACTGGTTTTAGAGCTTCATTGAATGCAACCGCCTTTGCAGCAATTACATGCATAAATGGTCCTCCCTGAATGCCTGGAAATACAGTTTTGTCAATTTTTTTTGCAATTTCTTCATCATCTGTTAAAATCATGCCGCCTCTTGGTCCTCTCAATGTCTTATGCGTAGTAGTTGTTATAACATGGGCATAACCCTTAGGAGATGGATGAACATTTCCAACTATTAAGCCTGCAATGTGTGCAATATCAGCCATTAAGTATGCACCTATATTATCCGCAATTTCTCTAAATTTATCCCATTCTATAATTCTTGGATACGAAGAATATCCAGCAACAATAATTTTAGGCTTGTATTCAATTGCAAGTCTATAAACTAAATCGAAATCTATCCTTTCAGTTTCCCTATTTACACCATAATGAACAACATTATAAAATTGACCTGAAAAGCTAACCTTTGCACCATGACTTAAATGACCCCCATGTGAAAGTTCCATAGACAAAATTGTATCACCTGGATTAAGCAAAGCAAAATATACCGCCATATTTGCCTGACTACCTGAATGTGGTTGAACATTTGCATATTTTACATTGAATAATTTTTTAGCACGCTCCTGAGCAAGTATTTCAGCTTTATCAACAAATTCACATCCTCCATAATACCTTTTATTTGGATAGCCCTCTGCATATTTATTATTTAGTGGTGTTGCCATTGTAAGAAGAACAGGAAGGGATGGATAATTTTCAGAAGCAATCATTTCAAGTGTATATTCTTGCCTCTTAATTTCACTTACTATCACATCGTAAATCTCAGGATCACTTTGTTTTATAATCTCATACATAATGCTTAAAGTTTAAAGCTTAAATTTAAATAAATCTGCTTTAAAATTTCAAAATGCTATTTACAACCATTATATTAACGTTAATTATAATTGGTATTTTGATTTTTATACATGAACTTGGACACTTTCTGTTTGCTAAACTATTTAAAGTCAAAGTTGAAGAGTTCTCAATAGGTTTTGGACCAAGAATTTTGTCATTTAAAAAAGGAGATACTATTTATTCAATATCATTATTGCCATTAGGAGGATTTGTCAGGATGGCAGGCGATGAACCAAGCAATTATACAGGAGCAGAATATGAATTCTTAGCAAAGCCTAACTATCAAAAAATTTTAATCGTTCTTGCAGGTCCTCTATTTAACATAATCCTTGGAATAGTAGCGTTCTACACAGCATATCAAGTATTTGGTATTACAAATATAAAGTCTAATGAAATTTACAAGAGTGAAATCAAAGAAATTCAAAAAGGTGATAAAATTTTAGAAGTAAATGGAAAACCATTTAAAGGTTGGTATTTTCTAACTATGGAAAATTCAAAAAAAGAAGTCAACCTAAAAATTCTTAGAGAAACTGATACACTTAATATAAAACTTTCAAAAAATGAGGTAAATAAACTAACACCAAAAGTTAAACCGATTGTAGATAATGTTATAAAGGGTTATCCTGCATATCAGGCAGGACTTAGGAAGGGTGATAGAATCCTTGAAATTGATAGTATAAAAATTGAGGACTGGTCAGAAATTAGCCTAATAATAGCAAACAAGTTAGATAAAGAAATTACAATTAAATATGAAAGAGATGGTAAAATATACGAAACAAAACTAAAACCAAGAGCAGAAATTGTAGACCAAAAGGGTAAAAAAGAAGGTAAGCTTGGTATTCTAAAATCATTTGACAAAGCAATTCCTGACCCAATGATGGCTATAAACCTTTCACTTGAAAGAACACTTCAATCATCGCTACTTATTCTAAAAGTTTTAGTAGGATTATTCACAGGTGAAACATCCTTACAAGTAATTGGAGGTCCCATAATGATTGGCAAAACCATAGGTGAAACATCACAGATGGGTCTTCAAATGCTACTTCTTATTACTGGACTAATATCTATAAACTTAGCGGTAATAAACCTTCTTCCAATACCCGCACTTGATGGAAGTCACATTCTTATATTTCTTATTGAAAGTATTACGAGAAGAAAAATAAATCCAAAATTTTACTTTGCAATCCAAATGGCAGGCTTTGTAGTCCTTATGATCTTAATGTTTGTAATAATACTATTTGATATATACAGAGTTTTAATGCCATGAAGGTTTCAGAAATAGCGAAAGTTTTAAATAAACAATTTGAAGGTGAAGATGTTGAACTATCAAGCATAAGGGAAATTGAAAGTGCAGATAAAAATTCTATTGTTTTTTTATCTGATAGGAAATACGATATTGAAAGAGAAGTTGGACTTCTAATTAGCACATTAAGAGTAAACAATATAAGATACAAAGCTATTATTATTGTTGAAGATATTAAGCTTGCAATGATTGAAATTCTAAAATTATTTGATTGGCATAAAGTTTCTAATAGTTCATATATTTCTCAAAGAGCTATTATATCCGAAAATGTAGAAATTGGCAAAAACACTACAATTATGGAATTTGTATATATTTCAAGGAATGCAAAGATTGGAGAAAACTGCTTAATCTATCCATTCGTTTATGTAGGCGAAAATGTAAAAATTGGAAACAATTGCATAATATATCCACATGTTTATATTGGAGATTTTTGTATCATTGGGAACAATGTTATTTTACATTCGGGTGTGAAAATTGGAGCGGATGGATTTGGATATTACAAAAATATGAAAATTCCTCAAATTGGAAATGTTATAGTTGAAGATGATGTTGAAATTGGAGCAAATAGTTGTATAGATAGAGCTACAATATCAAGCACAATAATAAAGAGAGGAACAAAAATTGATAACTTAGTTCAAATAGCTCACAATGTAATAATTGGAGAAAATTGCATTATAGCATCGCAAACAGGGATAGCGGGAAGTAGTAAAATTGGAAATAATGTAATTTTAGCAGGACAAGTAGGTGTTGCAGACCATACTATTATAGAAGATAATGTGATAGTGCTTGCAAAAACTGGTGTAAATGGCACATTAAGAGCGAATCAAATATATGCTAGTGCCTTGCCTCCAATTGAGCGAACGAATTATTTAAGGATTATAAATATCTTCAAAAAGCTTCCTGAAATCTACGAACTATTCAGAAAGCTTAATTCATCAAATAAATCAGGCTCTTTATAGAACTCATAGAACTTATCACTCATTATAACATCATATCCATCAACAAAGTAAATGTAATCACTATAATTACTTGAGCCATAAAATTTATTCCCTTTTACAACAACATAACCATCATCAAAAGCATAAAACTTCAAATCATCATCTATAACAATCTCCTTATTACTAAAACCTTTCGTCTTTATAACTGATTTAACTGAACCATCCCTATGGTAAGTCTTAATCTCACCATTTTTGAAAGCTATGGATAAATAATCGTCAAATTTCTTAATACCCGTTATAGATTTTGTGGGATTATACGAGAGAATCTGAATTATTTCCCAATTAGTTGTATATATATGAAAACCTTTCAAATCACATACCATTACATAATTACCATAATTTGAAATGAATTTGATCTCACTATCTGAAACCTTAAACTCCCTATCAATTTCAGCATCATCAAGTCTTAAAACCTTTACAAATCCATCATATGTTCCAAGAAGTATCTCTTTATCTTTAATTAAATAAGAAGAAACACTAAGGTTTAATGTTTTTTGAACCTTACCATCAACCTTAGAAATTTCAATCCGATCATCGAATATCAAAATCAAAAACTTACCTGTGTAAAGAAAATCATTCACAAAAGCCTTAATTGTATAAACTTCCTGAAAATTAGAAACATCAACAATTTTTAAAATTCCATCATCTGAATAAGCAAATAAGTAGTTATCAGATGCTTTTAAAATCCTAATTTTACCCTTCGATATTTCAATTTTCTTAAATTGCTTTATAGTATCAAACGATTTAACCAAGAATTTATCTTTTAGCTTAAACATAATCAAATATCCATCAGAACCAAGCACTAAAAAATCATCAAAAACACATATACTATAAGCATTATCATTTAAATTGCGAGATTTTTTAAGCTTATACTGAGAAAGGTCAAAAATTTTCAAATTATTAGCTCTATCTACACTAAATAGAAAGTTATCCCTAATACAAAATGCAAACTCATCAGAAAGCGAAAGAACAACCGAACCTTTCTCTAAATCATATAAGTATAGAACATTATCCTTAATGAATACACTTTTACCATATATGAATACAACATTTTCACTAGGAAATTCAATCTCTCTTAATTTTGAAAGCGCCTTTGGATTATCATTAGCGTATATTATTTGACCTTCATGAACAACTATAAACCCTTCATCCAAACTAATTTTTGTTATTGAAATAGGTAGTTTATCATATACATCAGCCAATTTATATACAACTTCATTATCAAAAATTTTAACACCTTGTTTAATTTTCCCATAATAAACGTATACCACATCATTAGAAAATTCAAGTGCTTCAATTTTACTTGGAAACTCCTTCTCAGTTATCTTAACCTCTGACTTTACATTATATACCAAAAGCTTATTTTCAGTTACATAAAATAGGTAATCTTCAAGAAGCTCATAAGGACCATATCCACTATTAAACTCTCCAATCTCTTTCAAAAAGTAGAAAATTCCCTGATAGTATATCCAAAACCTAACGAGTCCATCTTCACCCCTACTAAATAAAACATTATCCCTAAACTTTACATCTCTATAAGTTGTCCTTTTAGGAAATTTAAATTTTAGAACAGGATATGAAAAGCCATTTCTTTTAAAATTTTCAATAAGTTCTTGGGATATAATGCCGTTCAATCCTTCAAGTGCATCTTGTTCAATGGATAAACCCTTTTTCAACAGTGTATAGAAACTATTTATCACTTTGTCTGGATCAACTGCCATCTCCTTAGATAGAATTTCTACTACAGTTTGCATCCTTACAGAACTGCCACGATACAAGTTATAATATTCTACAAACCTACCAATAAAGGCAAGTTCCCAATCGTTTAACTTGATCATACTCCACCTCCTATATTTATAATTACCTTAATAGCTTCTGGTTTTTTTGCAGTTTCAAAGGCTTTTTTAATCTCAGAAAAATTAAATCTATGGGTAATAAGCTCTGATGGTCTTAATACACCTGATGTAATAAAATTTAGAGCTATTCTTGTATCAACAGGTCCTGCAGAATAGCTTGGAATTATTGAGATCTCATTAAAATATATGTAATTTATATCTAATTTTAGAGCTTCAGTTGGTGGTGTAGGAGCAAATAAAATAATTTTACTTCCTCTACCAGCAATTCTGAAAGCAAATTCTATTGCAGAAATTGTTGGAGGTCCAACTATTATTACACTAAATTTCTCCTCATATTTAAACCGCTCTGGATGGTGTGTTTCATCAATACCTGACCAAGAAAGTGCCAATTCTCTTCTATTTTTATAGAAATCAAATCCTACAACTTTTCTCACACCAAATAATTTTAATAATTTAGCATTCAAAAGTCCCATAAATCCAAGACCAATAACTGCACATACATCATTATTACTAACATTTGCTTTTCTAATAGCCTTAATTGAACAAGCAAGTGGCTCTATTAAACTAGCATCTTCATCACTTACAAAGTCAGGAATTTTAAGGACGTCACTTTCATAGATATGCTTAGGAACACTAATAATTTCACTAAAACCTCCTGGATAAATTTTATAATTTCTCCATGTTTCGCATGATGTATATTCACCTCTCTTACAATAATCACAACGTAAGCAAGGTGCATGATGATGAACAAACACCCTATCTCCAATTTTAAATTTATCGAAGTCTTTTGGAACTTTAATAATGCTTCCAACTAATTCATGCCCTGGTGTATAAGGTGCCTTTGATTTAACATACCAATCCATTAATTCTCCTGTGCAAATACCACACAAATTAACTTTGATTAAAAACTCCCCATCTATTTCTTTATCAATAAACACCAAATCATCATAATCATTAAACAATAAGAATTTCAATAACTTTCTCTTAAAGCACTAACTATTTGATTCTCAAACCATTCTTTTGAACGATAACCAATAGCCTTAATTTTTATCTTTCCATCCTTTCCTATTATAAAAGTTGTTGGAAGACCAGTAATACCACCAAAGTATTTTTCTATATCACTATTTGAATATCCAATAACATAGTTTATTCCCATAGTCTTTACAAATTCTCTAATTTGAATTTCATTTTCCCCTACATTTAAACCAATGAATAGAACATTATCCTTATATTTTTCTTGAAGTTCTATAAAGTGTGGAATTTCCTTGATGCAAGGGGAACACCAACTAGCCCAAAAATCAACGACAATAACCTTGCCATCAAAACTTGATATATCTATAATGGAATTATCTATTGTTTTAAAGCTAAATTGAACTTCTTCCCTATTATTCTTAACACTACAAGAAATTAACAATAAAAGAATGCTCAAAACCAATTTTTTCAATTGTCCCCTCTTCTTTATTTAAACTTAAATACAATCTTCTCTAACTTAATACCTCCTCCCTCATAATAACCTGGCTTTAGGACAAGATTACCTTCTTCAATAGGTAACCTACTCATTATGAACTGTTTAATTATTCTCATTCTCTCTTCCATAACACCCATTGCCTCTGGACTTGGATAATATGTAATTTCTATGGGAGATGTCCAAGGATAGTTTTCTTTTAAGATATTTAAGGCTTCGATAATTCTATCCTCTTGTCCTTCTCTAAATACCGCAAATCCCTTCTCAAACACATCTCCTAAATCAACAATAGCATATTTATATCCCCCCTCTTCATAATAATAACCTCTTACAGAGAAAGGCTTACTTAATTCTCTTCTCGTTTCTCTCCCATCAGAAACTGTTATTCTGTAATGGAATAATTGACCAGGCTCAGCAACAGCTTTACCCTTAGTATCTTTACCATCCCAATATACAAAATCGGGCAATTTACCTTTTCCAGAATACTCTTTTAGCTTATTACCCCAAGAATCATAAATTTCAATTTTCCAATCCTTAACACCCTTATATTTCTTATTGAATTCTCCCACGTTAAGCGGAATTTCCCTATAAACATTTATAGGATATACAGGTTGCCTTATAAAGAGATTCTCAAGCTTTATAACCTTTCTAATTTCCTCTTCTATTGTCTTTGGAAGTCTCAATTCTAATTTAATCTCCTTACGATATAAGAGTGAGTCAATGGGTTCAAATGGCTCTAATGAAACATCAGTTATCGGTTTTATTGCATCATCAATTGAATACTCTGCCTTTTCAACCACTTCCTCTTCCTGTTCAGTTCCAGAACCTTGTGCAGCAGGAGGTGTAGATTGCTCAGCACCTTGCTGAGTTGCTTCTTGGGACATCAAAAAACTTACAAAACCCAACATTATAAACAGTTTAAACAACCTCATATTCCAACCTCCTTATGTTAATATAAATCTTACTGTTAATCTACCCTTCTCCTCAGGTTTTCCAGGCTTTGGTGCAAATTTCCATTGTGAAAGTGCTTGAATAGCTGAATTATCCAGATCAGCATATCCTGATGAGCGTATTACTTGAATATTAAATACATTACCATTCGCATCTACTGAAAATGATAGAACAACAGTCCCTTCCCTACCTTCTTGTTTAGCTTTCCTTGGATAAATAGGCTTCACTCTATTTAAAATTTGCCTATTTGCAACTTCACCTTCAAGCTGAAGTCCTGATGGAGCAGCACTAGCAACTTCTTGAACAGAAGGTGCGGAAACAGTTGGCTTACTTACTTCAACTTTAACTTCACTTGCAAGATTGGGGCTTGTTGCAAGACTAACAGCCTTTCCACCACCACCAATACCACCACCTACATCAGTTCCAAGACCAAGACCACCACTTCCACCACCTTCAATACCGCCACCAAGTGAAATAGCAGGAACAGCTTCCTGTGACAAAATATCTGATATACTCGCACCCTTGCCACTTACACCTATTACTACATCAGCAACGCCAACATCTGCAAGATTAGAAGATACATCTATTTCAGCTTGGAGATTTTCTATTCCTTCTACATTCATCTTACTTAGATCTACTTTAACATCAAGTTGTTCTGCTTGAACGGATGGCATACTCATAAGCCTTGGGTCTATATTTACATTAATATCCAATTTTGGACCACCACCAAGTCCAGGCGTAGGTTTTGGAAGTTCAGTAGATTGAGTAAGAAGTTTCGAGCTTAAATCTACCTTCTTTTGCTCACTAGGTTTACTCTCATCTTTTTTAGCAACTTCCTTCTTCTCTTCCTTCTTCTGAACCTCCTTTTTCATTTGTTCAACCTTTCTTTGTAATTTTGGATTTAAGAACTTTGACTTTGCAGCTTTTTCTTCAAGTAGCTGTATTTCTCTTAATCTAGCTTCTTCTAAAACCCTCGCTATTTGACTTCTCAGTGTCCATAAAATCCCAGCGTGTATGAGAATTGCAAAGAGGAGGAATATCAAAAATCTCCTCTTTGACCCTTTATCTTCCTCCCATTCTGGGAGGATAACCTGTCTCTCCCTCATGTTATCACCCCCTTATGTTTTTTTAACTACCGCTAATGTTATTCTTTTACTTCCACCCTTCTTAACAGCATCAATAGCATCTAACACTGTTTTCCAATCGACTGATTTATCCGCTCTTATTACAACTAATTGTTCTCCCATTTCTGCATCAGGATTTTTTGCTTTATATTCCTCTTGAGCTTGTTTAACCAATTGAGTTAATGTTTTAAAATCAACTTGTTTATCCTTATAATAAACAGTTTTATCCCTTTTTATGGAAACCGCTACACTTTGCTCCAAATCCGCTTCTATAACCCTCGCTTTTGGAACTTCAACCTCAACACTTGTGCCTTGGAATAGCTGTTTAGATGCAATAATAAGTGAAACAAATATAAATGCGAAGATATTAGCAAGGTTAAATATTGCTTGTGCAACTTCTCCTTCTCCACCTTTTGCTTTAGCCATAATTAACCCCCTCTTTTCATTATAAGGACATCACCTGCACCTTTGCTCTTCAAGAAGTCTATCATCTGAACAACATTTTCATATACAACCTCAGGGTCAGCAGATAGTAGTGCGTTTTTCTCTATACTCCTTGCTAATAGCTTTGGAACCAGGTCCTCAAGTTGTTCCTGCGTAACACGTTGTTTATTAAGTTCAATAGTTCCATCCGCTTTCATATGTATAGAAACTTTAACATCTGTTTTAACTTGCTTCTGCTGGATAGGTCTATTTAATTTTGCTGCCATAGAACGACTTACAAATATACCTGATTCTATAACAAAAGGAATTGTTAAGACAAAAACCTTGACAAGAGAACCCATTACATCCGTTAAAGAAATAAGCCCCGCTGCTGGGGGCTCTACCTCTACACTACCATGTTGTAGCCTTCTCCTTACCATCCAAATTACCCCCTAGCAGTTTGATATTCTTTAAGTATCACAAGAAACTCCTGAACAGCTGCTTCTATTCTTGAAACCATAACATCTACATTCCTATTAAATACATTAAAGAAAATTACAGCCAAAACTGCTATTATAAGTCCAGTCCATGTAGCAACAAGTGATGTTGAAATACCTTCACCTACAACCTCAGGACCACCCGTTCCCGTTACAGCTATTTCATGGAATGCATGAATGAGACCATCAACTGTTCCAAATAGACCAAGAAGCGGTGCAAGAACACTTATAACGCTTATAGGTGTAAGTCTTTGTGTTAATCTATCCTTTTCGTTTAGAATCCTTGCATACATAAGCTTCTCAACTTCTTCTGGTGGAAGCTCAGCATTTTGAAGTCCAACTCTAAGGACATTTCTAAGAGGTGTATCAGTATCTCCAAGGCGTTTCAAAGCTCCTTCAACATCACCTTCTCTCAGATGCATAAGTGTTTCTTTGACTATCCTATTAGTATCTGTTTCCTTTCTTCTGTTATAGGCTATGAACCTTTCTATAACAAGAGCAATCGTAACTATAGAAACAGCAAGTAGGATGAACATTGGAAAAGATGAAAAGTAGGTTTTGGGTCCTACAACCCCATCCCAAACTGCGTATAGTTTAAAGATATTCATGCTCTCTTCCCTCCTTTTTTATTTAGGTAAAATTTCTAAAATTTGGTCTATCTGACTAACCATCTGGGTATTACCCTCCTGCTCATACAATGTTCTTGCTTGCTGTAAATAAGTTATTGCTTCTTTTGAATTACCAAGCTGTGAATAAGCCCACCCTATATTGAATAGTATTTTGCTCTTATTCTTACTTTCAGGGAATTTGTTAAGTGCTTCTTGACCTATTTTTATAGTTGAATTAAAATCATTAGAGGCCAAGTAAGCAGTCATCAAGTAATTATATGCATCTTCTATATTAGTTCCATTAGGGAAGAAATCAACATATTTTTTCAATGCCTGTATTGCTTGTTGATATTTCTTCTGTTTCAAATAAAGAGCACCGGAAGTGTATAAAGCTTCTGCTGCTTTAGGACTCTTTGGAAATTCATTAGCAACCCTAAAGAATAGATCTGCTGCCTTCTCTTCATCCCCATTTTGATAAGCCTGTGCTGCTTGCATATAAATGGCTTCTGCTGCTTTATCACTTGCTGGGTATTTACTAGCAAGCTGCTCAGCGTATTTTGGATCCTGAGTTGACGCAATTAGATAAACATCTTCTACTCTCCTTTTTACATCTGGTGCAAGCTCATGGTCAGGATATAAATATAGGAATTTTTCATAGATTTGTATAGCCTTATCGTACTCCTTATTTATTGTGTAGTTCCTACCAAGTGAATACATTGATCTTGGTGTAATTGGATGTCCTGGGAAATGCTCAACTTCCCACTCCAATAATGCTATTGCTTTGTCAACCTGAGCAGCTTTTAGATAAATGTCAGCTGCTCTAAATGCTGCAGGAGCAGCTCTTGGATGATCAGGATATTCATTTACTACTCTTTCCCATAACCTTACAGCATCACCATAAGATTTAAGTGCAAGTGCTGCAAATCCTTGGAAATAAAGAGCCTCACCACTTTCATATCTTGGGGTGTATAATGCTGCAATAGCAAAGTCCTTGAATGCATCCATGTATTCACCCTTGTTGAATTTAGCAACACCCTTTCCAAGGAATAATGCAATAATAAGAGAAGTATCACCTCTTGCTCTTACCGCTCCATCTATTGAATTAAAGTGCGCTAAGGCATCATCATATCGCTTTTGATGGTATGCAATCCATCCAAGACCAAGTCTTGAAAGGATTACTAAATCTCTTGTAAGCTGTTTCTTTACATTTATATTATATCTCAATTCAGCCTCAGGATATGCACCTGCATAATAGTGAGCTTCCGCTAAACCCAAGACATACCAACCTTTCCAAAGGTCAAATGATGTATCTTGTGCCTCTGGTCTAACTGTATCTTGCATCTCAGCATAATAGATGTTACCTTTAAGTAGTGCTTCTTTGAATTTCCTATCACGAACAAGTGATAACATTTCCATTGCCATAGAAGGCTTTCTGAGAAATGTTTGTTTATAGTTTTCTATCACTAATTCAAAATTCTTTGCAGCAGGAGTGAATTTCCCAAGAGCATAATCAATAGCCCCTCTTGCATACTCACCAATACCAGCTTCTTCAGGTGGAAATTTCATTTGCTTTAATTGGTCAGCCATGGTATATGATTTTAATGTGTCTCCTACATAGAAGTTGGCTTGCATTAACCTTATAAATGAAACATTATAGATTTCTTGATCATTTGCTTTTGCTAATGCAGTTTCATAATACCTCACAGCTTCTTTATACTTCTCTTTTGCTTCATCAGGCTTTCCTTCTGATTTATATTGACGACCCCATTCCCTCTCAGCATTACCAGCAAAGTAAGCTGCTAAATTAGCAAACTCAAAGTTTTGCTTTTTAGAAATCAAGGTTAGCTTTTCAATAGCAGGTGAAAAATCCTTCATCCTATATAAAGATATACCCCAATAGTATTGAACCCAATCTGAAAATAGAGAACCATGATATTTCTCTATAAAGCCCTTTGCAAGCTCTGCTGTTCCTTTATAATCATGATATATAAAGTTAGCCTCAATCATTGCATATGAGATAAATGGTTCTCTTGGTGTATTCTTATATCTCTCCAAAAGCACTTTATAAACACCTATTGCTTCCAATGGTCTTTGAAGTAGTGCTAGACTTCTTGCATAGTAAAATTGTGCCTCTGGTATATCAGTAATATCTTTAAGTTTTTGAATAGCTTCATCATATCTACCCTCCCTGTAATCTATTATACCAAGTAACATTTTCGTTCTATTTGAATTTTTATAATATGGATACTTTTGTAGTTCTTGAATCACTTGCTTAGCTTCCTTTGGATCTCTAAAATTTGTAAAGAATACAGCAATTGCATAAGCAACCTCACCCTTTAGATATGGTAGTTTTTTTTCAATATAACCATCCTTATATAAAGCTATAAATTCATCGTATGATTTTTTGTAATTACCAGAGTTGAAATGACATTCTGCTATCCTATAAAGAAATTCCTTTTCATATCCAAACTTTCTTGCATCAGTAAGGAGTCTTCTATATATCCTTTCAGCTCTATCGTATTTTCCAGCAAAGAAAAGTGCTTCCGCTTCCCTATATGACTTATAAAATTCTTCATACGTCAAGCTCAAGAGCAAATTTAACATTGTTCCCATCATATCCCTTTCACCCCCTTCCTTACATTTACTAATCCTCCTCTACGCTTATAAATTTTACCATCCTCCGTTCTTACTATAAATTCATAGTGATAAACACCAGGACCTGTATATCTACCATCCTCATCCACAACATGCCAATATATACATTCACTTGGAGGGGCATCATCACCCCAATATGTCTTATAAACCTTACCCCATCTATTCGTTATATTAAATGTCCATCTACTAACCTTAGATGGCAAAATATATCTAAAGCAAATTCTTGTTACACTTGCTTCAGAGCCAGGTATAACTTCTATAATTTTAGGGGAAGACTCTGCCCAAACTGTATGACCAAAGAATTTCACAGTTAGTCCAAAAGTATAAACCTTGTCTTTGCTTTCACTACTTATATTATTGACACTAATATCACCTAAAATATCAATTGTATTATAAACATATAATAAACCTAAGCCTACTGGTATTTTCTGACCTTCACCAGGCGCATAAGTATAACCAAATCTCAAGAATAACGGATAAATAGGAGCAAATTCTATACCAATTGCTGCTAAATCTTGACTTTGAACATCTCTTGCCATAGTTGAATTTATATCCATAGTAAATGTTAAGTTCCTTCCAACAACGGGTAGAGGATAATTTGCAACCTGAACACCAAATCTAAAACCTAAAGCATTAGGAGTATCCAAATTCTCAGCAGTAAATCCAAAAATAAAGTAATCACTAAAATAAAATCCAACACCACCATAAAAATGTGGTTTTAAATTTGAAGCGGTATCATATGGATATTGAATACCAAAACCTATATTAAATCCACCAAAATTTCTCGCAAGAACACCATAAATCATACCCCTTTGAGTTGTATCAAGCACACCAGCAACACCTATCGAAATAAATCTATTTGGAATAACAAGACCACCACCATAATAACCACTCTGTGAATAAAAGCCACCAAGCATCACCCTTGCAGCCATGGAAGCAGCAACAGGATTGTAGAATATACCATCCACTCTTTCAGGATAAGCATTATAGGCACTACCCATAGATATAGGATGAGGTCCAAACATAAAATTAAAAATAAAATTTATCATTTTCTAAAATTTTAAAGCATAGGTCCTAAAAGCACTATAAATGGGACCTGAGGGGTAAAGAACACTTTCAAATAGTATTATCTTATCAACTAAAAATTGATAATCTAAGTGAATTTGTTCCAAATTTATTGAAAGTCTATGGTCTTTATTTCTTGCAATAGTTATGTGAGGACTAAAAGGTTTATCATCTCCAAGATGCTTAAAGCTACTTTGAATATCAAGAGCTAAGCTTTCAAGATCCTTTGAATGCTCAACACCCACCCAAATAACAGACACTTTATCACCATAAAAAGGAAACTTACCTATATTTTTAAGCCTTACTTTAAATGCCTTATGCTTCCCTGATATTTCTTCAAGTTTTTCATCTACATCTCTTATTGTCATTTCATCAATCTCTCCTAAGAATTTCAATGTTAAGTGATATAAATTGTAATCAACCCACTTAAAACGATATTTTTGCACCAAATCCTTTATATTTTCATAAATATATACTTTACCTTCCTTTGGCACATTTAAACCTATGAACATCCTCATTATCATTTCTTCTCTCCACTCCTCATATAGAGGAGCAGAAATGAAAGTGCTAAAATTATAAAGCCTATAGCATAAAGTGTCAAGGAGAAAGTTTCTGATGATGGAAGATACTTAAATTCAACAACATAACTACCACTATTTAGAGCAATAGCCATCTGAGTATAATTAACTCTATATACCTTCTTCTCATTACCATTTACATAAGCTTTCCATTGATGATGATAGTTATTTGAAAAGACAAGATATGCAGGTCTATCTAAGTTAACTTTTAGCTTAACATCATTTTCAGAGTAACTTAAAACAGATATATTTCCATTAACTTTTGTAGTATCATTTATCTTTTCATTAGGTTCATTTTCAAATATAACCTTACCATTAAAATTGCGCACATCTTCAATAGGTTCATTTGAAACCTTATACATATTGGATAGATAAAATAATGGATAATAATTTGGATTCTCGTATATTTCATAAAAACCATCGTCATAGACCTTTTCATAATTTTTAACATAGTCAAAGAATAATTTTATAATTGGCTCATTAATATCCTGCGGCAATTTCTGTGTAATAACATATCTAATAGATAAAACATTACTTAAATTTGCATTCTTTAGAATTTCAATAGTTGTAGCAGGATTTAACATTAGCCTACCTTCCGCTCCAACTAATTGAAATAGTCTGGCTGGCTGAACACCATGATGACCCGAGATTGTGTTAATTTTCTTTGAAGATAAGTAATTCTCATCAGTTCTATAATAAAATGGAAATACATTATAATAACCTCTATGTTCTTTAAGAAATCTAATAATATCATCATCCCCAAACATGCGAGCTACACTAACCTCATCCAGATATTGTATAAAATTCTTTGAGACTAAATATAAATCAATACCACTTAAAATTGTAAGGAAAATAATAAAATTTTTGTAATTCAACCATTTACTAACATAAGCATAGATAACAATTGAAACAAAAAATGAAAATATAAATGCTATAAAAATTGAAAATCTAATTTTGTCAATTTCAGACATTACAATTTGTGCTTTTTCCATAGGATTAACAAAAATACTATTTATAAAACTCTCACTTGAAAAGATCCAAAACAAGAATAAAATTATAGGTAGAATAAATGAAAACTTTAAATACCTCTTTGGTTCTTCCTTTATATTCTTAATAGTAATTGCAGAAATCAAAACAGCAGAGAATACACTGATATAGAAAGCCATTGAAGGAGCTCTAAATTTTTGATAAGCAGGTAATGCTTGCCATATGAATTTATATAAAGGTGTTGAACCACCAAGTGAAATAATAGAAAACAAAATAAAACTAAAAATTAAAACGTTTCTCAACATGTTTTCCGTTTTATTAATAAGGCTCAAAACGAAAAGTGAAAATACAACTATACCAATGTATTCAGCATTGATCTTAAATGCATTAGGACCCCAATACTGAGAATAGGGACTCTCTATACTAAATCCGCTAAAACCACCTACAAAGCTTGAAATAAAGTCCTGCCATCCAAGTGCCCAAGTTATTGCAAAATTATAATCCTCAATTTGACCCCTTTGTGAATAATTCATAGTATAATCGTAGATCGGTAAAAACTGACCAAGAAATATCATTGTGGATAATAAAAGTGAAAATATACCAAATAGGACAACACTTATAGCTTTTTTAGGTTCAGCTCTAAACAAAAAGAAGAGTTGATAGATTACATATACAAATGAGAAAATAACTAAATAGTATATCATTTGAACATGAGCAGATAAGGCTATTAAAGTTGTAAACAATGTTAGAAAAAGTGCATTTTTGAAACTTGGATTTATAAAAATTTCCCTTAGATACAAAAAGTAAAATGGAAGTAGTGAAAATATAACAACTTTGGAGAGATGTCCACTATAAATATATCCAAAATAAATTGAGCTTAAAAGGTATGAAATAGCAGAGAAAAGTGCAATTCTCCTATCACTTATAATTTTATTTACAAGGGTAAACATACCAATTCCAGCAATCATTGAATGGATTATAATCCAATAGTTCAGAAAAAATTTAGTAGGTAGTAGAATTAAAAGTAAAAAGAAAGGATATAAACCTATCTGGAGTGTTGGTAGTGTAGGCATTCCATAAAATATG
>FWWL01003837.1_pt1 | contig 17993 bp, 14 predicted proteins | sample 2228331 | NCBI WGS metagenome assembly FWWL01 (sample SAMEA103939775, study PRJEB20133) | metagenome
ATCTGAGTTTTGGCGACAAAACCCTTCCGCAGCATTTTGTTGAGTTTACCTATTCTGAAGGCACATTCGCGCTATGAATGACCCTTGGCCTCAGATGCTGAGCATGGCAGTGGGCGGTATGAGCACTGCAGGGCGGGAATCAGACTCGTCAGCAACAGGGCTTTTGGCCAAGGCGTGGCTGTTGCATCGCGGCGCAGCGTCTTTTCCCCGGGCGAGTGGGTGCTATCTGGCCCCATCGCAGCATGACTCCAGGGCTGTCTGCCCGCAAGCGGTTGTTTTGTTTTTAGGCGTTATCGTAAAAACACCTTTGTTTCACGAGGTACTGCCAGAGTTTCTGGCACTTTCAGAGCGCCAGGGGTGGCGCCTCCCGCCGGAGTGGCTGCCGCAAGTGTTGAATGTGTTGGTTTTGAAAAAGATGCTCACACCTGCCATTCGCCGGGCGCTCGGACCTGTAGCACAATGGTTGGCTGCCCAAGACCCGCAGTGGGCGGACTTTTTTCCTCAAAGGCCTGGCAAGCGACAAACGGGGGGGCTTGTGCCGCCCAAGAGCGCTGCGTTGCGAATATATTGGCCAGAGTTGTCGCGCCATCTTTGGGAGCGAAGTGTACTTTACTTGGCTCAGGAGGAAGAGGCGTGGTTGGTACCGAATAGCCTTTTAGTTTCTGCGGTGTCTCAGAGTAACCATCCTTGGCCCGATCGCCTGCTGGAGCGGTGGTTGGCTGTCTGGAAGGGCTTGCTGACGCGTCAACCGCATCAGGTGCCCAAACATTTCCAGCGCCTTATGCGTGTGGTGGCCCTGCGCGCCTTGCCAGGGCGGTTATTGGCAGCCCTACAGGAGTGTACTGCCCGGCCCTATGCTTGGGATGAGCACCTCAGACAAATGCGCGATGTGGCAACATTTCGCGCCCGCATGTACGAGGGATTTCTCAATGGGTGAGGAGCACCACTTTTGCGGTATATCAACCGTTTTCTTTGTGATACGGCACGCTTTTTGGCACAAGCGGTAAAGTAGCGACATCGCTTGTTTTTAATCTTTTCTATTCGTATCGCTGGGAGGCAGAATGTCATCTAATCGTTTCTAAACAATCTTCTTACTTCTTACCAGCAAACTTTTAATCTCCACCATGACCGATTACAATGATTTCCTGCGCGTTGCCCCAGAAACTACTACTAGAATTACTACTCCCGTAAGTGCTGATGTTGAGTTTGGCGTCATGCAAGCCAATGGCGACTGCGTTGGTATCGGCATTTGCCGCATCATTACAACACATCAGTTGCTCGAACGGCCTACCCGCTCGCGCCGGTGCCCTCGGGCACAGGCCTTTCTGAATGTATCAGATGCGGGGCGGTTGGAAATGTTCTTTCCGCGCAGCGGCATGCTGCCGTGCACCGAGCGGGCTTTTTTCTCGCGCCGTATGTTTGCTGTCCCGGTAGCCGTTTTTCTTGCTGAGGCCGTCCAGGAAAGCCTACCTGGGCTGGAACAGTACATCATTGCTGCTGGCCTTTATCCTGTACGGGAGGAGGCCACGGGGTATCGGGTTGTTTTTTGAGCGTAGAGCTTTGTTGGGCGCTCAAGCAACGCAAGTGCTCGCTCGGCCGTCAGTATGTTCTCCGCTGCAGACGTTCTGCAGGGATAGCACAGACGAACGATGCCATGCGAGTGCAACTGATCTGGACTTTACTATTACTGACCCTGCTGAGCTGCCAAAAAGACCGCATAGGCGCGGGCTTTGACATGATGTATCAGCGGGAATTTGTTTTGCCGCCTGGCTTAGGGCCATTCCTGACACATCACTTTTACTTCAGGGATGTACCTACGCGTTTTCAAACCTTGCTTCAAGAAAATGGCAAGACGGAGGCAGACATTGAGGGTATAGTAACCCGCCAAGCGGTTCTTCTCGGCATCTTTGGGGATGCAGATTTCTCCGTAGTGGAAGAGGCTTCTGTAAGGGTGTTCACAGAAAGCAATCCGAACGGCTACATCGAGGCAGCCTATCGCTTCCCTACGCCCATTGAGCGGAGCAACCAGCTCGATCTCATTCCTTCATTAGCTGACCTCAAGCGGATAATGAAAGGAGAGCGCTTCAGCATAGATGTGGCCTTGCGCTTGCGCCGCAACACTACCGACGAAACCCCCGTGCGGCTTACGCTTACGCTGCGTGCTACACACAATTAGAGGGATTTAAGTGCACATTTCCCTAACCTAAGCAGCCATTCGGCGGTTTTTATGACCTACGTGGTAAAAACAGCGGACTTTGTAGCGTCTTTTAGAAAATCATCCCTTTGTTTTGCCCCGCCGTTCTAAAAACCGCATCCCAATGCTTATGCGCACACATCTCACTACTCTGCTGTTGCTGTTGGCAAGCGCTCACCTCCTGGCCCAAACGGCCGATGTAACCAAGGGCTGTGCTCCGCTGGTTGTACGCTTCACACCACCTCCGGGCGCTACTTCGTTCTTCTGGGACTTCAAAGATGGAGCATCCTCCAATTTGGCATCTCCGATAAACATCTTCACTACGCCCGGTACTTATGAGGTGGAATTTCGCCAGACGCCAGGAGGCCCGATTATAGGGACTGTGCCCATTACCGTATTCAAGCGGCCCGAAGTTTTCGCTACTGTGGATCCATCGTCGGGGTGTTCACCATTGTCGGTGCAGTTTCTGGACTCCATCGTGCTAAGCGGTGACGTCCAGGTACTGGGGCAGTCTTGGGTTTTTGGTGATGGCTCAAGCGGCTCTGGGGCGATGCCTTCTCACGTGTACCTCATTCCCGGCACCTTTACGGTTTCTGTGGAGCTGACGACGAATTACAGCACTTGCAACGTAACGCAGGCTTTCCCAGACATGGTGCGCGTAGGCATCAAGCCTAACGTCAACTTTAATACAATACCTTCGCCGCCTTTGGCCTGCGATCCTCCGCTAACAGTGGCTTTTGAGAATACAACCTCGGGCGCTCCAGGTACTATTACTTATGCATGGGACTTCGGCAACGGCAACACTTCCAATTTGGTAACGCCGCCTAACCAGACCTATAACCAAGTGGGCATCTATACCGTAACGCTCACGGCTACTGATTCCGTAGGATGTTCTGCTAGCACCAGCCGCACGATACGGGTAGGGCCGCCTGTGGCAGATTTCGAAGTAAAGGACACTTTGTGTGTGAACGTTCCGGTATCTTTCACAAACAACTCTGAGCCAGGGACGTACCTGTGGGATTTTGGGCCGAATGCATTCCCGCCCGTCTCGACCGATGCGATGCCGGTAATTGTTTTCCTCCAACCGGGATGGACAACTGTATCGCTTCGGGTAACAGGAGAGGGCGGCTGTGTTTCGACAGTTACCAAGCAAATATTTGTTGAAAAGGCACAGGCGGCCTTTAGCGCAGTGCCGAGTTACTCCTGTAGTGACCCAACGCTATTCAACCTCACTGTAGCATCGTCGAATGCCAGCAGCTTTATCTGGCGCTTTAGCAATGGTACTTCCGCAACAGGGCCAACAGCGACATATCTGTGGACTACACCTGACTCTACAGGCTATTCCGCTTTGGGCATGTGGTTAGATACCGTGAAGCTTCAGCTCATAACACCTGCAGGCTGCAAAAGCGACACCTTCCTGATAGATACCATATGGCGGCCCAATGCGCGCTTTATGCCCGATATACAACACGGCTGCTCTCCACTGACAGTAGTGTTTTCTGACAGCAGCATCTCGAACGAGAATATCGTGCGTTGGACGTGGTACTTCGACGACGGCTCCGTGCCTTTGACTCGCTCCGATAAAGGACCAGTAACGCACACCTTTACCTCGCCAGGTGACTACAGGGTGCGTTTGGTTATTGAAAATAGCGCCGGCTGTGTTGACACCTCCTACGCTGTGCTTATTGAAGTAGGCGAACCTATTGCGGGCGACTTTACCGCCGATAAAACAGAAGTCTGCCCAGGAGATACCGTGCAATTTAACAGCCTCATCAACGACTCCAGAATAGATGCTTGGCATTTTTCTTCGGAAAGCGACCGATTGTGGCACTGTTTCCAAAACCAGAACCCATCCTGGGTTTACCAAAGTGAGGCGGACAATTTGAGCGTCTCGCTGACCACAGAGTACAACGGCTGTTTTGCGACCGTTACCAAGGAAGACTTTATCCAGGTGAAGGGGCCTATTGCCCGTATCCGATATCAGACAACCTGCGAAAACGAGATGGCTTTCACTTTTGTCAATGAAAGCCAGGGCGCAGCCTCCATTGTCTGGTATCTGGGCGATGGCACCATCGTTGCAGACGCCGACTCGTTTGCACACCTGTACACTAGTCCTAAAGATTATACGGTCGTCTTGGAGGCCCAAAACCCGGACACGGGTTGCCCGACTTCTTACGACACGGCAGTGGTGTGCCCGCGCATACTTGAAGCCCGCTTTTCTTTGCCCGACACCATCTGCGGCGGTCAAATACAAACGCTGGATGGCAGCGAATCCACAGGTGTGAATGCCGCCTGCCACAAAGGCTATACCTGGTACTTCTCTTTCCAGCGGCCCATTCGCACTGATCAGCCCACTCTCGATATTCCACTTGGCCCTTCAGGTTTACAGACCATTAGTCTGGAGGTGGAGAGCGTCAACGGATGTCGTGATACGCTGGAGCGCGAGGTTTTCATTTACAACAACAACCCCCAAATTGCGGCTGACAAATACCGCATTTGCATTCCTTCGACGGTATCATTCAAGGATTTGAGCACAGCCGAGGCTGGTATTGTGAAATGGGACTGGAACTTTGGTGATGGCACGACGAGCAAAGACACTAACCCTGTACACACGTTCCTGACGCGGCCGCCGAACGATACCTTTTTCACCGTACAGTTGCGCATCGAGGATGCCTACGGCTGTGTAGGCTATGCCGAATTGCTTATCGAGGTGTACAAACCCGTGAGCGCTATTAGCACAGTGCCCAATCCGCCCCGCTTGTGTGTGGGCGACTCGTTGTCTTTGGCAGCTACCGATTATACCGGCGGTGGCTCTAACCTCAATTGGGTGTGGACGCTAAGCAACGGCCAAATGGTGACAGGGCAACAGGCTAGCGAAGTCTATCCCAATGCCGGTGTGTTCGTTGTTAAGATGGTGTACACAGAAGAAGCCACTGGCTGCAAGGACTCTACCTTCACAACTGTGCAGGTGCAGGCTCCGCCGCAGGCGAGCTTTATTTCGAATGTGGACAACCAGAGCATTGTCTGCTATCCGCAGAATATGGTGTTTACCAACACCAGCAATGCTGGAGTGCCACTCTCTATTTTCTGGGATCTGGGCAATGGCGTCCAGTTGATAGGCAACCAAGTTACCACCGTCTTCAATAAGGGCACCTTCACGGTAACCATGGTCGCCACGACGCCGTTCGGATGTAGCGATACAACGATGCGCAGCTTCACTGTCGTAGGGCCTGAAGGCACCTTTGAGATGGACAAAGACCTCATCTGCGCCGGCGACTCCATTGTGTTTACCTTAAAGGATACCGTCAGTGTGAGCTCCTGGGAGTGGAACTTTGGCGACGGTACCTCTGCAGGGGCCGTTAACCCAGTAGGGCATGTGTATACATTCCGCCCACCCACCAATAGTACCGTGGCTCGTTTGGTGCTCAGAGGCGAGGATGATGCTTGCTCTATATCGGTGGAAATGCCAGTGAACTTCTCGCCCGTTCGGGCCAACTTTGCCACAGGCTCTCTCCCCTGCGTGGGTTCGCCCGTGCTGTTCATCAATACCTCCATAGAGGGCGACCAGGCATTCTGGAGCTTTGGCGATGGAAACACTTCCAATCTGCTCAATCCTACCCACGTATTCAACACCGAAGGCAATTACACGGTAACACTGGTGGCCATAGACCTGCCGCTGGGATGCCGCGATACCTTTAGCCAAATCATTTCTATTGGTACCCTTCCGGGCTTGCAGATTTTTGGCGATACCATTTGCGCTGGCGACACCGCCCTTATTGGAATAGCTGCGCCTGACTTGCCCGGTGCAACCTTCACCTGGACGCCAGCCAATGCAGTATTGGAACCCAAAAACGCCAGTGTGGTGCGTGTGGTAGCCCAACAGACCACCACCTTTACCGTCAATATTGTGGATGCCAACGGCTGTCGCGGTTCTGGTCAGGCTGTTGTGGTAGTGCCCACTCCATTCAACGACGGGCGAAACTTAGACACCATCATCAGCAAAGGCGAGTCTGTCTTGCTTCCAGTGAATATTATTCCGGGCTACGTTTTCACTTGGGAGCCGGCCAACCCCGGCAATCCGCCCCTGGTACGGCCCGATACCTCGGTAACCTACACCTTAGCGGTGAGCGATGTTTTGGACTGCACGGAGCGCCAGTTCACCTTCCGCATACAAGTGGTGCCTGAGCGCGTATATGCTCCGAACGCCTTCACTCCCGACGGCGATGGCAACAACGACGTGTTCCGCCTGCTTGCCGAGGGCGATGACGCGCTGGTGCGTGTCCTGACGCTGCGCGTGTATAGCCGATGGGGTGAGCTGGTCTATGAAGGTAGCGGTCCCCTGGATAACACGGGTTGGAACGGAACTCACAATGGCAAACCATCCCCCTCCGACGTATATGCATGGTTGGCAGAAGTGGAGTTCCTGACCGGAAAGAAGGTGCTTCTCAAAGGAGATGTTACCCTGCTTCGATGAGCCTTTAGTATCTTCAAGCGAAACAAATAAGCGGGCGCGCACTGGAAAAGGGCGCGCCCGCTTCATCTTTGCCGCCGACTAAAACTTTTTTCAGTATCCAAACAGCGAAACAGCCATGATTTTACAAGGTAAGAAAGGTATCATCTTCGGAGCACTCGACCAGCAAAGTATTGCCTGGAAAGTTGCAGAACGCTGCCACGAACACGGAGCGCAACTCGTCCTGACCAACGCACCAGTCGCCTTGCGCATGGGCAGCATCAAGGAATTAGCCGATAAATGCCAGGCTCCTCTCATTCCAGCAGATGCTACCTCTTTGGAAGATCTAGAGAACCTCATCAAACAGAGCACGGAACACTTCGGCGGCAAGGTAGATTTTGTGCTCCACTCTATCGGCATGTCGGTAAATGTTCGCAAAAACCGCCCATACACTGACTTGAACTACGAGTGGATGCAGAAGACCTTTGACGTCAGTGCCATTTCCTTCCACAAACTCATGCAAACCCTCTGGAAATTAGACGCCATCAACGAATGGGGCAGCATTGTGGCGCTCAGCTATATTGCAGCGCAACGCGTCTTTCCCGACTACTCGGAAATGGCAGAGGCCAAGGCTTTGCTAGAATCCTTTGCTCGCAGCTTCGGCTATCACTTCGGCATAACTAAGAAGGTACGCGTGAATACCATCTCACAGTCACCCACCCTCACGACTGCAGGCCAGGGCATCAAAGGCTTCCGGGAATTTTTCGATTATGCCGAAAAGATGTCGCCGCTGGGAAATGCGCCTGCTGAAGCCTGCGCTGATTACTGCGTAGTGCTATTCAGCGACCTGACGCGCTACGTAACCATGCAAAACCTCTATCACGACGGCGGTTTTTCGAGCATGGGCATGAGTCCTGCACTTCTTTCCTGACCTTCACGTCATGGCCCGGCAATGAAGAAACGTCAGAGAAAGCCTGCAGGCCCCAAACGAGAACACGACGCGCTTTTTCGGGGAGCCTACTCCACTAAGGAAGTGGCCTTGGCTCACCTGCACTCTTTCTTGCCGCCAGACCAATTGGCCTCGCTCGTCTTGGAAGAGATCTACCTGCAATCAGACTCGTATGTCAGTGGTCAACTGAAATCTTATTTTTCAGACGTCGTGTGGCAATGCCCGCTGCGCAATAGCGAGGGAAAGGTGAAAATTTCCTTCCTCTTCGAACACAAAAGCAGCCCGCCGGACATTCCAATTGAAGGCCAGCTTGCTCCGTATGTGGCAAACATCTGGGCCCGCGAACGGAACAATAAGGAACCGCTGAGCATTGTGGTGCCCATCGTGGTTTACCATGGCTCGCGACCTTGGCCTAATGACTCGATAGCGGAGTTTTTTCCCGGTACGCCTGCGAACCTCCACGGCTACTTCTTGAACATAGACTACGTCCTGACCGACCTAAGTAGCATACCAGAAAGCCTCATCAAGGCTAACGAGATGCTGGGTGCCCTGCGCAGCCTCTTTCTCGCTTTCAAATACGCATTCGACCCCGTACACCTGAAGGAAAACTTCAGCGATATCCTTATCTTTGTCGCCACCTCAAGGGGACCTTTCTTCGACAGCATGCTGACAGAAATGCTCCTTACCTACATTCAAAAACGCCTCGATATGGACACGAGAGAAATGGAAAACTTGATAGAGTCGTTGCCGGAAGCACCGCGTAAGATTGCCCTCTCTACTTATGACCGTATCTTAGCGAAAGGTCGCGAGGAGGGTCTGCAGAAAGGTCGCGAGGAGGGTCTGCAGAAGGGTCGTGAGGAGGGTCTGCAGAAGGGTCGTGAGGAGGGTCTGCAGAAAGCCCGTGAGGAAATTGCCGTAAATCTCCTACTCCACACAGACATGAGTGACGAGCAGATTGCCCAGCTGGCGCAATTGCCATTAGAACGAGTAATGGAACTGCGCCAGGAGGCTTAGAAATTTTTACATGGCAGGAATTCAGAGCCTCCAATACGCAAAGAGGCTCTAAAAAAATGGACGACAGAGTACTGACTACTCATAAGCCCGGAGAGAAATCTTTCTGACCGACGAAGTCCTAATAGGGAGCGGCCTTCCCACCTTTGCCGCCGGATGTTCGTCTTCAAGGTATGATACAGAATAGACAAACCGCGAACTATCCTGCAGCAGACGTAGCGAGGGAGACGCCCATTTATCCGGCGCAGCAGATGTCATGGGTTCGTTGGGCCATGAGAGTTTGCCTCGCGGGCATATGGACTTCCTCTTATTGGTTTGCTAGCGCCCAGACGAGCGATACCATCGCGAGGTTTCCCTTCGCTGACAGCACAGAAGTGTACTATCTATACGCACAGGCGCCAGAGGTACTCCATCCGGCAGATGACACCTTGCCTGACGCGGTCTTTCGCATGTACGACCCCGCCCGCCGGCCATTGTTGGATTGGGGTACTTTGGGCAATATTGGAGCCTCAGCACGGCCGCTCTTTTACCAAACTAACTTGCGCCGCGGTGCACATACGGGTTATCAGGTCTTCGAGTTGTATCATCTATATGCCGACGATTTAGCATTTTATCCCAGCAGCCGAGCCATTTCCGACTTGTTTTTTTCACAGGGACGCTCTCAGAATGACCTGATGCTGCGAGCCAAGTTTTCCCGCACCTTTGCCCGAGGAGTGAACTTTTCCTTGTTTCACCAGAACCTCAACCACTTAGGGCAATATCGGTACCAGGCCGTTAAGCACATGGCCCTGACCTTTGGCCTGTGGTATCCGGTGAGTCGCCGATTTGACAGCTTTCTCATAGCAGCTCGCAACGTCAGCAAGCAGCAAGAAAATGGCGGCTTAGCTAACCCTGAGGAAATTGCCGGTGGGCAATTTGGCGGCCCCATTACCGCTTCGGTGCGCCTACCTGATGAACAGGCGCTCACGCGGCACGCCTACACAGGGCTGAGCTGGATCAATCACTGGACACCCGTAGGAAGCCCCTTAGGAGGTAAATGCACCCTGCGCCTTACCCACAGAACAAACTGGAGCATCGCGCGCTTCAAATTTTCGGACCCCGGCAGCCGCCCGGGCTTCCCGCTGCGCGACGACGCAGCGTTTTTCGACACCTTTATGGTGGACCGGCGCGGCATTCGGCACTATGCCGAATGGGAGCGATGGGACAACAGCCTCGAATTGGTTACCTTCAAAAGCAAGTCGGCAGGGCTGCCTGCAGACATGCTGGGCGCAGGGCTGCAACATGCCTTTTTGCAGTGGCGCCAGGAGCCTTTTGCCGACTCTTCCTTCCAGAACTTTTTTCTCACAGGCCGCCTGCTGGTGGCACCTTCGAGGCGCTTTTCCCTTCGCGCCAACGGAAGCGCAGGGCTGTTTGCCAACCTCGGCGAATATCAGCTGCACGCCCAGCTCCGAATGGGCTTAGGTGTGCTTGGAGAGCTGCGCGCAGCGCTCATCAGCCAGCGCTATCCACCAGCGCTGTTGGCCCAGCGGTTGGGCGTGAGTTTGCGGCCGTTCTGGCAGAATGCTTTTGAAAAACCGGTAGAAAACATGCTTTCTGCCACGTATGCCCTGCCCAATATCGGCTTTTCCGTAACGGCGCAAACGCACCAAGTGAACAACTACCTCTACTACGACCAGCGCGGGCTGCCCGCACAGACCAGTGCTCCCTTGCAGGTAGCTCAGCTGATAGTTTGCGAAAACCTGCGCTGGAAACGCTTGCGCCTCGACCTGACACTGGCCGCCCAGCGCTTCAATCGCAGTGATGTGCTGCGCTTGCCCGGATGGTTGGCCAAAGGCGCCTTGTATCACTCCGGCTATCTGTTTCAGAGGCGGTTGCTGCTCGAGGCAGGCGCCGATTTCCGCATCAACGCCCCCTTTCTGGCCGATGCATACCAGCCACTGACGGCGCAGTTTCATCTGCAAGACACTTTCACCGCCCAGCCTTATCTGTGGGTGGATGTGTTCGCAGCCTTCAAGGTGCAGTCGTTCCGCTTCTTCTTTCGCTATGAAAATCTGACAAACCTCTGGGATGAACGCCGCCTATTCTTCCAAACCGCCCGCTATGCTCAACCCTTTGGCTCAGTGCGCTTGGGAGTGGCCTGGCGCTTCCTCGATAGTAGCGAGACTGAGACCGCTACAGGAAACTCCTCGTCGTCTGGCGCTCCGCTTGGAAACCTGCCCAGATAAGAACAAACGAGCTGGAGGCCCTTCGCTCGCCTATACGAGAACCTTTTTTGAGGATTGCGTGTTTCACCCGAACTTTTTACTTACAACCAAAACCTTATCGCCGTTATGGTACAGACATTCACCGATGATAACTTCGAAAACGAAGTGCTGAAAAACGACAAGCTGACCGTCGTTGACCTGTGGGCAGAATGGTGTGGCCCTTGCAAACAGATGAATCCTATAGTAGAGGAAGTGGCCGAAGAATACGAAGGCCGAGTGGTCGTAGGCAAACTCGACGTGGATAGCAATCCGCGCATACCCATGGAGTACAATGTCCGCGGCATCCCGACTTTCCTCTTCTTTAAGAATGGAAAATTGCTTGATCGCTTGATAGGGTATCGTTCTAAAAAGGATTTTTCCCAAAAGATTGAGCAATTTCTCGCATAAGCAACGCGGATGCGGCCCATGACAGGCGGTACCTTGCCCACGTAGGTAAGGTGCCGCCTGACTTTTATGGCAACGCTCGCCCAGGTCGTACTTTTGCCCGAAAACACAACTTTACTTGCAGCATGGACACTTCTGAAGTGGTAAAAATCAGCGACATCACCCTTCGCGTTGGCTTGGATAAGGAACACATTCCGGTCAAGCTCGAATGGGCCGCTACAGATATGCACCGCCCTGGCCAAATGGACGAATGCAAGGCATTTGCCCTTGCGCTCTTTGACAAGCATAGCCGCGACACGCTCCGCATTGACCTCTGGACAAAGGACATGGAGGTGCAGGAAATGGATCGCTTTATTTACCAGATACTCCGCTCGCTCAGCCAGACTTATCTGCGGGCCACCAATAACAAAGAGATGGCTGAAGAGATGGCACGCTTTGCGCACCATTTCGGTGAACAGACGGAAATCATTCCCAAAGCGAACCAAGGCTAAGGGTGCTGCTATGCCTGTGGGCGCCGACGTACCATAGTCAGGATGGTGGCGATGGCGACAGTCTCACCTGTTTCGTCGTACACGTCCACTAGCCACTTGACGATGCCGCGTGGAATGGCCGCTACACCCTCACGCGCAGGGTCGTGTTCTTGGGCGACCTTTTCCTTCACTGTGAGGCGCACGCCAATGGTCATCCCCGGGTACACGGGTTTGGTAAAACGGCACTCATCGATGCCGTAGTTGAGCAGTACGGGGCCTTTGCGCGCATCCACAAAGAGGCCTGCGGCTTTGGAAAGCACGAAGTAGCCGTGTGCTACTCGACCGGTGAAAGGCGTACCCTCGAGCGAGGTAGCGTCCATGTGGGCGTAGAAGTGATCTCCGCTGACGTTGGCGAAGTTGTGGATGTCGGCCTCGCTGACGGTATGTTTGGCAGTGATGAGTGTCTCGCCAATGAAGAGATCTTCAAAATATTTCCGGAATGGATGTACGGGCGTCTCCGTCTGTTGTGCTCCTGGTTGATACTGATTGGTAATGTTAGTGATGTCTGAAGGGTGGCCTTGTATGGCTGTACGCTGCATGTAGTGGAGCACCCCGCGGACGCCGCCCATTTCCTCGCCGCCGCCGGCGTGGCCTGGGCCGCCGTGAACGAGCAGCGGCATAGGCGAGCCGTGGCCTGTGCTTTCGGGGGCAGAATCGCGGTTCAGCATCAGGATACGCCCGTGATAAGCGGCGGCTTCCAGCACATATTCTCGCTGGATGCGGCGATCGTAGGTACAAATAGTGGTAACCAGAGATCCTTTGCCCATGCGGACGATTTCAACGGCTTCCTCAATGGTCTTGTAAGGCATGAGCGTACTGACAGGGCCAAAGCATTCAGTTTCGTGGGTGATGGTGTGGCGCAGCGGAGCGTCGTTGCGCAGCAGTAAGGGCGGCAGGAAGGCACCGCGCTCGCGGTCGGCTCCGACGACTTCAAACTGTTCGGGGTCTCCCCAAACGACCGGCGTGGTCTGGGTGAGCAGTTGCAGTTTCTCGCGCACGCGGGCCAGCTGGTGCTTGTTGATGAGCGCACCCATGCGCACACCCTGCACAGCGGGGTCGCCTATGGTGGTTTGGCTAAGGCTTTTGCCCAAGGCCTCCTGTACTGCGTCTATGAGGTGTTCGGGTACCAGTATGCGCCGCACGGCTGTGCATTTTTGCCCGGCCTTGGTCGTCATCTCGCGGCGCACTTCTTTGATGAACAGGTCAAATTCGGGGGTGCCAGGGACTGCGTCAGCGCCCAACACAGCAGCATTGAGCGAGTCAGCCTCCATGGTGAAGGGTACGCTGTTGGCTATAATGGTCGGGTGGGCGCGCAATAGGCGCCCTGTTTCGGCGCTGCCGGTGAAGGTTACCACGTCTTGGCTTTCTACGTGGTCGAGTAGCCCACGCCCTCTACCCACCAACAGCTGAAGCGCGCCTTCGGGCAATATGCCGGAAGCAATGATGTCGCGCACGACCGCTTCAGTCAGAAAGGAAGTTTGCTCGCTGGCCTTGACCACTGCGGGCACCCCTGCAAGCAGGTTGACTGCTATTTTTTCCAGCATACCCCACACCGGGAAGTTGAAGGCATTGATGTGCACGGCTACACCGCGCTTGGGCGTCAGGATATGGTGCCCGATGAAAGTATTTTGCTTCGATAGGCGCACCGTCTCGCCCTCTACGAAATACGGCTCGTCGGGGAAGCGGCGGCGCAGGCTGCTGTAGGCAAACAGGTTTCCGATGCCGCCCTCGATGTCCACCCAGGAGTCGGCGCGGGTTGCTCCGGTCAGGTGGCTGATGGCGTAATATTGCTCCTTGCGTTCCAGCAGGTAGAGCGCCAGCGCCTTGAGCATGCGCCCACGCTCGGGGAAGGTCATGCGGCGCAATACAGGGTTGCCCTTTTTGCGCGCGTATTCCAGAATGGCGCCGTAGTCTAGTCCTTCGTCTGATGCAGTAGAGATAATTTCGCCTGTGTAGGCATTGTATTGAGGCACGCCCTCTCCTTGGCCGCTGATCCATTGGCCCAGTACGTAGTTCTGCAGTTTCTTCATGTCGCTGTTGTTGGCAAATGATTGATAGCAGCAAAAGTAAGGCTTCCACTAAGCTGGGGAAGTCGCCCTTTGGGCCTATTCGCATGCGTCGAGCAGCGCTCCTGTCTTTTCTTTGCCGCATGATCCGAAAAGGCGTTTTTATGAGCATGTGGTGCACCCTCGGTCTGTGGGGCGCTGCGGCATTTGGCCAGCCAACCGACACCCAGGATCTAGCGCTGCACCACGTCTTAGAGCGGGCGTTGCAGCACAGCGCACAGGCGCGCAAGGCCTACTGGGAGAGCCAAACCAGTGCCCTGCGCATGCAAGACCAGCGGCGTCAGGCGACATTGCCCAAACTACAATTCTCCGCCAGCATGGACTACGTGCCGGCCCTGCCCACTACCTTCTTGCCCGCAGCGCTCTTCAATGGCGTCGAAGGCAGTTACATCGCGGCTACGTTGGGCCAGCCCTGGCAGACCTACGCTGGAGTGCGCTTGGAACAGCCGCTGTTCGACGAAGCTGCGCGCCGCCTGGCTCCTGCGGCCGCTCTGACGCAGAGCCTGCAAGACTTGATGGTGCGGCAAGCAGAGGAGGAAATCTTGTTCCAAACAGCCAACCTGTTCTACCAAACCCTGCAGGCGCGCGCATTGATACGCGCGTTGGAGGCCAACCGCCGGCAATTGCAGCAATTGGAGCGGATGGCACAGCTGAGCCAAGAAAACGCACAGGGCACACCCACAGACGTCCAGCGCTTGCGGGTAGCCTTAGCGACCTTAGACGCACAGCGCCAGGAACTGGAAGGCAATATTGCCGCCCTGTACGCCAGTATTCAATTCCTGTGCGGCCTGCCTTTTGAGCAGCCTATTCGCTTGATAGAGGAGGCGTTGGACACAAGCCAATGGTCTCTGTTGTCGCCGTCTTCGATAGAGCAGAGTATTCCCTATCGCTTGCTCGACGGTCGCCTTTCACTGCTGAACCTTCAGGAGCGAAGTGTGCGCGCCCAAGGACTGCCTAAGTTGAGCCTGTATGCGCAAGCAGGGTTGCTCTCGCAGCGCACCGACGCGCGTTTCGCCGCTGCCGATGGCCGCTGGTACCCGTTGGGCTTGGTCGGGTTGCGTATGGATTGGCCCTTGCTTGAGGGGCCCCGGCAGCGATATCACCGGGAATTACTCCGCCTACAGGTACGGCAAAGCGAGGAAGAGCGAGATTACTTCACCCGCGCTTGGCGCTTGGAGCAAATGCAGGCGCGCATGCAATGGGAAAGCGCCTTGCGCACCCTCAGTGCCCGCGCCCAGGGTGTGCAACTGGCCCGCCGGTGGGTAGAGCAGGCCCAACTCATCTACCGCGAAGGCACCAGCTCGCTCCGAGAGGTCATCAGCGCCCAAACGGCATTAGCTGAGGCCGAAACCCAGTATGAACAACAACTGTTTACATGCCGATTGGCAGAGGTTAAGTGGCTGAAAGCCACCGGCCAAATACGCACTTTACTGAAGGAAAAAAACACGAAGCAATGAGCAACGAGCCTGCAAACTGGAACCCCCTCACTCCAGAGGAGGAATACGTTATCGTGCACAAAGGCACAGAGCGACCTTTCAGCGGTGAGTATTGGAACCACAAAGGCCGTGGCCTCTACATCTGCCGCCGCTGCAATGCTCCGCTTTACCGCTCCTCTGACAAATTTGACAGCGGCTGTGGCTGGCCCTCTTTTGACGACGAGATACCTGGCGCTATTGCTCGTCAAGAGGACTTCTCCCATGGCATGCACCGCATCGAGATATTGTGTGCTAACTGTGGCGGTCATTTGGGCCACGTATTCCACGGCGAGCGCTTTACCCCTAAAAATACGCGTCACTGTGTGAACTCCCTGTCCATTCGCTTCGTCCCGGAAGAGCAACTGCCGCCCAAGGCACAGGTATAGCCGCGCATCAGTTGCGGTCGTCTCGGGCAGCCTCACGGCGCTCGATGTATTCTTGCCAAATAGACTTGTAATCGTAAGAGAGGTAAAACTCTGAGTCAAAAGCACCCCACGCACCATTCTCAACGGCCAGATTGAGGCGCCTCACGCTGTTGATGGGCACCTGCAATACGATGACGTGGCCCAGACCCATAGCCAATGTCCAGGAGAGCACACGGCAGTCCTTGGGCGGGAAAATATCCCAAAAGCCCTGCGCTTCGAGGATACGGCGTATTTCGGGCAGGTTCTTGTTTTGTTGATGCTTAAGGATAACTGTTACTATAATACTGTCCTCAACGCCAATCGCTTGTGGCTCGAAAGAAGGGCCAGGCGAGGCGGGCGGTTTCGGCGGCTGTTGAGCATACAAGCTTGCCAGGAGGCCGAAAAAGAGAAAAACCAGCAGAGCAGTTTGTTTTTTTGACATGCTAAAATTCCGTTTCAAAAGTCGCTCAAAATGGGCGGTAAAGATATGACAGCCCGAGTAGCCAGTTTTTTTGCCAAAATCTTTTTTGCTACAACAGTCTGAATAGCGTTTCTTCTCTGCCCGAAATGGAAAGGACGATTTTCCAGTGCAAACGCTTTTCGGTAGTGTCGTGTTCAGGTGTACATGCCGTGGGCACCGACGGCCTGCTGCTGGGCGCTTGGGCTGCGGTGGAGGGCGTGCGTAGCGTGTTGGACATTGGCACAGGTACTGGTCTGGTGGCGCTGATGTTAGCCCAACGCACAGCACATGCTGCCGAACCGGTGCAGGTGGATGCCATTGACACCAGCGCCGCTGCGCGCCGATGTGCGACCTACAATTTCGCGCACTCCCCGTGGGCAGAGCGGCTACGCGTAGTAGGTGAAGACCTCGCGCTCTTCTACCATCAAGCACCGCAGCGCTACGACCTGATAGTGAGCAACCCGCCGTTCTACACCGAACAGACGACTTCGCCGCACCACTCACGCCAACAGAGCCGCCAAGCCCGTTTCCTGCCGATGCCATTGCTAGCCCAAGCAGCCGCACACCTGCTCACACCACGCGGGCGACTGTGCGCCGTACTCACACCCACAACCGGCCAGCAGCTGGCCCAGCAGAGTGCCATCCGCGGGCTGTACCTGACGCGCCTCGCAGAAGTCCGCACCCACCCTCAACGACCCGCCGAACGCTGGCTCGTACAACTGGAACGCTCACCTTACCTCTTCGAGCGGCAACAGATAGACCTCTACACCGAAACAGGAGACTACTCGCCGCACTACCGCACCATGACGGGCCAATTTCTCCTCTGGAAGAGGCGTAATGACTAACGTCTGGCATCTTACCAGGAGCACAACCGGCACTGATGCCTCACCGTATGCAATATTGAATGTTGTCTATTTTTACCGCCAAACAAAAGACGATGCTCCGACCCATTCTCTTTTACGCACTGTTTATCAGCGCTCTGTGCTGCGTATTGCCTGCCCTTCGCGCCCAGTCCTACGAGGCGCCCGTCGCCGAATTGCGCGGCGCCTGGATAGCCACCGTAGAGAACATTGACTGGCCCTCCGCTCCCGGACTGCCGCCCGAGCGCCAGCGCGTAGAATTTGACAGCATCCTCGATGTGCTCAAGGCAATAGGCATGAACGCCGTATTTGTACAAATACGCCCTGCCGGCGATGCCTTCTACCCCACACCCGCAGCCCCATGGAGCAAGTACCTCACCGGCCAACAGGGTAAGGCCCCAGAACCCCTGTACGACCCCCTCGAATACATGATCAAGGCCGCACACAGCCGACGTATGGAATTCCACGCCTGGCTCAACCCCTATCGCGCCACCTTTGACCTCGATACTGCTAGCCTCGCACCCACACACCCCCTGCGCGCCCTGCCCGACGAACGCAAAAGCGAGTGGTTCTTCCGATACGGCCAGCGATACTACTTCAACCCAGCCAGCGCTATCGTCCGTCAATACCTCATCAATATCGTCCGCGATATCGTCATCCGATACAACGTGGATGGCATCCATTTCGACGACTATTTCTACCCCTACAAAGAAGCCGGACAACAACTACAGGACTTCAACGACTTCGCCGCTGACCCACGCGGCTTTACTAATATCGAAGATTGGCGGCGCGATAACATCAATAAACTCATAGAAGGCGTATTCAAAACCATTAAAAGTATTAAACCCGACGTCCGATTTGGCGTCAGCCCCTTAGGCGTGTGGCGCAACGCAGACAAAGACCCCATCCGCGGCTCCCAGACGCGCTCAGCATTATCTTCTTATGA
>FWWL01006053.1_pt1 | contig 17990 bp, 12 predicted proteins | sample 2228331 | NCBI WGS metagenome assembly FWWL01 (sample SAMEA103939775, study PRJEB20133) | metagenome
AGCGGCAGGCCGAGAGTGCGGCGTTGCGCCTTAGGATTGAAGCGGAAAACTGCCGCGCACCCGTGCTTCTGTCCCACGAGGCCGAGTTCGCCCGGCTCATGCAGGTGAAAGCCGGTCGAGACCGACTGATCATAAACTAGTCGCCGGACGTGCCCCTGCTGGCGCAGGAGCACGTGAGCACAAGCTTGTTTTCGTGGCACGTTGTGCGCCGGCCGGCGCATGAGCAATCGAAAGGAGGCACACTGTGCAAGCTACATCTCAGCCGATGGTCATTCCCCTCTGGCCGGGCGCGGCGCCCGGCTCGGAGGACTGGACACACCAGGAAGAGATCTCGGTCATGCCGCAGGTCGGCCTGAAGGTCATCCGCAACGTGAGCCGGCCGACCCTGACCGCCTTCCTGCCGGAGCCGAAGCTGGCCAACGGGACGGCCGTCATCGTCTGTCCCGGCGGTGCGTTCCACTTCCTGGCCTACGAACACGAGGGCATCCAGGTGGCGGCATGGCTGAACGCGCACGGGATCGCCGCTTTCATGCTGAAATATCGGTTGATCCGCACCGGCGACAACTTCGCAGCGGAAGTGCAGGAGCGCCTGGCCGACCGCGCGAAGATGGCCGGGCCGATGCAGGCGCTGGCCCCGCTGATCCTGGCCGATGCGCAGCAAGCGGTCCGCCTGGTGCGGCAGCGCGCCGCAGAATGGGGCGTCCGGCCCGACCACATCGGCGTCATGGGCTTCTCGGCCGGCGGCGGGGTGACGATGGCGGTGACGCTCCACCACGACGCCAGCAGTCGGCCCGACTTCGCCGCGCCGATCTACCCCGCGCACTTCGGCGAGATCAAAGTGCCGGATGACGCGCCGCCGCTCTTCCTGGCCCATGCCAGCGACGATCCGCTCATCCCGCCGGCCATCAGCATCGGGATCTACACCGCGTGGCAGGCGGCCGGCAAGCCGGCCGAGCTGCACATCTACGAGAAGGGCGGCCATGGCTTCGGCATGAACAGGCTGGGGCTGCCCGTAGACGGGTGGATCGAGCGATTTGGGGAGTGGTTGGGGGCGTAGCGAAGCATCGAAACCACAATGACCAGGACGCACGGGGGCGCTCAGCGGGTCCTATTGACAGCTTCGGCAAATGCGTCTATTATGCATTGGGAATGCAAATCAGACGATCTGAGGAGCCGCCATGTATCTCCCCCGTACTCTCGAGCCCGTTGTCCTTCGGGCCAGCGAGCAGTTCCCGGTTGTGTTGCTCACCGGCGCGCGGCAGGTGGGCAAGACGACCCTGCTTCGCCGGCTCAGCCAGGCCGGACGCGGCTATGTGACGCTGGACGACCCGCTGGTGCTGAGCCTGGCGAAGGGCGATCCGGCGCTCTTCATGCAGCGCTTCCCGCCGCCGGTCCTGATTGACGAAATCCAGTACGCGCCCGAACTGCTGCCCTACATCAAGATGGCCGCCGACCGCGCCGCCGGTTCAGACCGTCAGCCGGGCCTGTTCTGGCTGACCGGTTCGCAGCAGCTCCATCTCATGGCGGGCGTGTCCGAATCGTTGGCCGGCCGCGTCGCCGTGTTGCACCTGCTGGGCCTGTCACGCGCCGAGCTGTTGGGCGAGGGGCCGGCCGCTACACCGTTTCTGCCCACGCCGGTCGAACTGGCCCGCCGGAGCAGCCGGCGTCGGCCGTTGACCCTGCAGGAGTTGTATCGGCTCATCTGGCGCGGCGCGCTGCCGGCGATTGCTCTCAACGACGCGATGGATCGTGATCTATTCTATGGCTCTTACGTCCAGACCTACCTCCAGCGCGACGTGCGCGCCCTGGCGCGAGTGGGCGACGAGCTGGCGTTTCTGCGTTTCCTGCGGGCCGCGGCCGCCCGCACTGCCCAACTGCTGAACCTGGCCGACCTGGCGCGCGATGCCGACGTGGCGCCCAACACGGCCAGGCATTGGCTCTCGATCCTGCAAAGCGCCGAGATTGTCTATCTGCTGGAGCCGTACCACGCCAATGTCACGCAACGGCTGGTCAAAGCGCCCAAGCTTTACTTTCTTGACACCGGTCTGGCGGCCTATTTGACCGCCTGGGCCAGCCCGGAGACGCTGGAGGCCGGCGCGATGTCGGGCGCGTTCCTGGAGACGTGGATCGTCGCCGAGCTGCTCAAAAGCTACTGGCACGTCGGCCTCCAGCCGCCGTTCTATTACTACCGCGACAAGGATCAGCGCGAGATTGATCTGCTGCTGGTGCGGGATGGGATCGTCTATCCGTTGGAGATCAGGAAGACCGCTTCGCCCAGCCGCGACGATGTCCGGCATTTCGCGGCGCTGGCGCGGTTAGGCCTGCCCACGGGGCCGGGCGGCGTGATCTGCCTGGCCGAGCAGTCATTGCCGCTCACCGCAGCGGCGCAGTCCATCCCGGCATGGCTGATTTGAGAAGCGGCGGGGGCGTAACGCAAGATGCCATGCATTCGACAGGATTTACAGGATGAACAGGATTCGGTCGCGACCTCCATGTCAATCCTGTAATCCTGTCTCGCTTCATGTTTACTGCGCGGCCAGCTCGTGCGCCCGCTGGAGCAGCATGTCCACGATGGCCTCGGCGGGCATCGGCAGGCTGCTCTCCTGGAATTGCAGCAGGCTGAGCAGCGGCATCTCCAGCATGAAGCCGGTCGGATCCATGCCGATCCCGCCGCCCTCGCCGGCGCCGAACATCGCGGCGGTCTGCGCCTTGATCATCTGGTACATCGGATCGAAGGCGACCCGGCCGGCCCTATCGGCCAGCCACTCGCGCACGGTGGACTCGCGGTTGAGGATGCACGGCAGCTTCTGCGTGGAGTGCAGCGTCGCGGCCAGCGTGCAGCGGATGTCGGCCGCCGACGCGCCGATCAGGATGTCGAATTCGCCGTCCTCGGCGACCCACTGCCGGTAGCCGGGATGGTAGAAGGCGAACGCGCGAAAGCCGAGCGGGATGGCGACCGTCTTCGTCTCGCCGGGCTGGAGCTCGACTTTGGCGAAGCCCTTGAGCTCCTTCAGCGGCCGCGGCAGGCTCGCCTTCCGGTCGTGGACGTAGACCTGGACGACCTCCTTGCCGGCGACCGCGCCGGTGTTGGTCACGTCCACGAAAACGGTCACGCCCTCTGTGTCGGTGAACGACTCGGCCGACAGCCGGGGGTTGCTGTATGCAAAGGAGGTGTAGCTGAGCCCAAAGCCGAAAGGAAACGCCACGGGCAGCTCTTTGGCGTCGTAATAACGATAGCCGATGAAGATGCCCTCGCCGTAGCGCACCTGGCCGGCGCCGCCGGGGAAGTTGATATACGCCGGTGCGTCGGCGAGCCGCAGCGGGAAGGTCTCGGCCAGCTTGCCCGACGGGTTGACGCGGCCGAAGAGGACGTCGGCGATGGCGCCGCCGCCCGCCTGGCCCATCATCCAGGCTTCGAGCACCGCGGCCGGGCCGTCCAGCCACTCGCTCATCGTCAGCGCCGAGCCGTTGTTCAGGATGACGACCGAGTTCGGCTGCGCCGCGCAGACGGCCCGGATCAGCGCCGTTTGCTGCGGGGTGAGGTTCAGGTCGGCCCGGTCGTAGCCCTCGGATTCGATGAAGGCCGGCAGCGCGATGAAGAGGAGCGCGACATCGGCGCCGCGGGCCGCAGCCACGGCCTCGTCAATGAGCGCCTGATCGAAGGCCGGGGTGGCCGGATAGCCCTCGCAATAGGTCAGCTCGGCGCCGCCGGCCAGCTTCTGCAGCTCGTCGAAGGGGATGTCCACCTGCGTCGGGTTGATGTGCGAGCTGCCGCCGCCCTGGAAATAGGGCTCTTTGGCCGAGCGGCCGATCACCGCGATGCGCCGCGACTGCTGCAGGGGCAGGATGCCGTTGTTCTTGAGCAGCACCATCCCCTCGGCGGCGACCCGGCGGGCGAGGGCGTGATGCGCGGCGCTGTCGAAGGCGCCGCCCTTCGGCGTCTCGGCTGCCCGGAAGATGATGCGCAGGATGCGGCGCACGGCCTCATCCAGCACGGCCTCGTCCAGGCTGCCCGCCTTGACGGCCTCGATCACCGCCTGCGTGCGTCGGGGCTGCGGCCCGGGCATCTCCAGGTCGAGCCCGGCCTGCAGCGCCTTGACCCGGTCGTGCACTGCGCCCCAGTCGGAGACGACCAGGCCCTCGAAGCCCCATTCCTGTTTGAGGATCTCCGTCAGCAGGCGCCGGTGCTCGGAGCAGTACGCGCCGTTCACCTTGTTGTAGGCGCACATCACGGTCCAGGGCCGGCCTGCTTTCACGGCGGTCTCGAACGCGGGGAGGTAGATCTCGCGCAGGGTGCGCTCGTCCACGTCCACGTCGATCCGGAAACGCTCGGTCTCCTGGTTGTTGACGGCGTAATGCTTGAGCGACGTGCCGACGCCCTGGCTTTGTACGCCCTGGATGAAGGACGCGGCCAGTTCGCCCGCCAGGAACGGGTCTTCCGAATAGTACTCGAAGTTGCGGCCGCAACGTGGGTCGCGCTTCATGTTGATGCCGGGGCCGAGCAGCACACCCACGCCGAGCGCTCTGGCCTCTTCGCCCAGCGCCTCGCCGACCTGGCGAATCAGCGCCCTGTCCCAGGTCGAGGCCAGGCACGAGGCGGTCGGAAAGCAGGTGGCCGGCAGGCTGGTCTTCCCGATCGAGTTCATATCGGGAGAGAGGCGCACTCCGTGCGGGCCGTCGGTCATCACGATGGCGGGCACGCCGAGCCGCTCCACGGCGACCGTGGTCCACATCGTCGCGCCAGTGCAGAGGGCGGCTTTTTCTTCAAGCGTGAGTTGATCGAGAATTGTTTGGATGTCTGGCATGAGAGGACTCCTGAGCCGGGAATCAGCGCCAGGCTTGACATCGGTTGGCGCCGTTGAGATGGTATGATAGACTCTTCTGCCAGGAAGTCAACTCCACGAAGCGAGGTTCCTATGTTCCGTGACCTGAACAAAAACGGCCGGCTCGACCCCTACGAAGATCCCCGCCGGCCGGTCGAGGAGCGTGTGGCCGACCTGCTGGCGCAGATGACGCTGGAAGAGAAGGCCGGCCAGCTGTTCCACACCTTCGTCCCGGTCAATCCGGACGACACGACCCTGATGGGCCCGGGGATGTTCGGCGGCCCGGGCGTCGGCGAGATGCTGCTGAACCGCCACATGACGCACTTCAACGTGGCGCGCATCGCATCCCCGCGGCAGACGGCCGAGTGGTACAACCGCCTCCAGCGGCTGGCCGAGGGCACGCGGCTGGGCATCCCGGTGACCATCGCGTCCGATCCGCGGCATGCGTTCACGCGCAACGTCGCGGTCGGCGCCATGACCGCCGGCTTCTCGCAGTGGCCGGAGCCGATCGGGCTGGCCGCCATCGGCGACGAGGCGCTGGTGCAGGAGTTCGCCGATATCGCGCGGCAGGAATACGTGGCGGTGGGCATCCGCACCGCGCTGCACCCGATGGCCGATCTCGCCACCGAGCCGCGTTGGGGCCGCATCAACGGCACGTTCGGCGAGGACGCCGGGCTGTCTGCCCGGCTGACCTATGCCTATATCCGTGGCTTCCAGGGCGAGACGCTCGGCCCGCACAGCGTCGCCTGCATGACCAAGCACTTCCCCGGCGGCGGCCCGCAGCGAGACGGCGAAGATCCGCATTTCCCGGAGGGCAAAGAACAGGTCTATCCCGCCGGGATGTTCGACTATCACCTGATCCCGTTCGAGGCCGCCTTCCGGGCCGGCACAGCCGCCATCATGCCCTACTACGGCCAGCCCATCGGCGTGCCGGGCATCGAGGAGGTGGGCTTCGGCTTCAATCGGGATGTGATCACCGGCCTGCTGCGCGAAAAATACGGCTTCGATGGCGTGGTCTGCACCGACTGGGGCCTGATCACCTCGGCGGTGCTGCCGAACGGCGAGGTGTTCGAGGCGCGCGCCTGGGGCGTCGAGCATCTGAGCCGCGAGCAGCGCATCCTCAAGGCGTTGAACGCCGGCGTGGATCAGTTCGGCGGCGAGGCGTGTCCGGAGCTCGTCGTGGCGCTGGTGCGCAGCGGCCAGGTGACCGAGGCGCGCATTGACGAGTCGGTGCGCCGGCTCCTGCGCGTGAAGTTCCAGCTCGGCCTCTTCGATGATCCCTATGTGGACCCGGAAGCCGCCGAGCGCATCGCCGGCAACCCGGCCTTCCGCCGCGCCGGCGAGCTGGCGCAGCGCAAGGCGATCGTGCTGCTGAAGAACGGCCAGATCGGCGCCGGCCGGGCGCTGCCGTTGGCTGGCCGGCCGCGCCTCTACGTCGAGGGGATCGCGACGGAAGCAGCCGCCGCTTACGGCGAGGTGGTCCCGACGCCCGAACAAGCCGAATGCGCCATCCTGCACCTGAGCACGCCGTTCGAGAAGCGCACCGGCTTCCTGCGCGAGCATTTCCACGCCGGCGACCTCGACTTCAAGGGCGAGGAGCTGGCGCGCATCCTGGACATCCTCGGCCGCGTCCCGACGATCGTGGCGATCCACCTGGATCGGCCGGCCGTGATCCCGGAGATCGCGGCGCAGTGCGCGGCGCTTCTGGCCGACTTCGGCGCCAGTGACGAGGCGCTGCTCGACGTGATCTTCGGTCGTTGCGCGCCCGCGGGCAAACTGCCGTTTGAGCTGCCCTCCTCGATGGAGGCGGTGCGCGGGCAGCATCCCGACGCGCCGTATGATTCGGGAAACCCGCTGTTTCCGTTTGGGTTCGGCCTGACGTTGAACGTTCAACGTTCAACGTTCAACGCATGACGCATCACAAGAGGGAAGAAAAAATGGGCAACTGGCAATCTGGCGACATCGTGGTCAACAAGTTGAAGCTGCACTACACCCGCACGGGCGGCGACAAGCCGCCGGTCGTGCTGGCGCACGGCTTCTCCGACGACGGGCTGTGCTGGACGCCTGTCGCCGAGGTGTTGCAGGCGGATTACGACGTGATCATGGTGGATGCGCGCGGGCATGGCCGCTCCGACGGGCCGAAGGGCGGCTACGGCTCGCTCGAACACGCGGGCGACCTGGCGGGCGTCATTGGCGGGCTGGGCCTGCAGCGACCGGCCGTCCTCGGCCACTCGATGGGCGCCGCGACCGCGCTGGCGCTGGCGGGAACCTATCCCGATCTCGTGCGCGCCATCCTGCTGGAGGACCCGCCGCCCTTCTGGATGCCGCCGGCGGATGGCAAACCGGTCCTGCGGCGACGCAATTTCGCCGACTGGGTCACCGATCTGAAGCGCAAGACGCGCGAGGAGCTGATCGCGCATGCACGCGCGCAGTCGCCGACCTGGGCCGAGGCGGAGCTCGGCCCCTGGGCTGACTCGAAGCTGCGACTCAGCTTCAACGTGCTGCGCCGGGGCAAGACCGCGGCCATAGACTGGCCGGCGACGATCGGGCGCATCACCTGCCCGACGCTGCTGCTCACCGCGGACACGGACAAGGGCGCGATCGTGCCTCCGGAAGCGACGACCGTGTTCCAGACGCTCGTGCCGCAGGCGAAGGTCGTCCACATCCCCGGCGCGGGCCACAGCATCCGCCGCGAGCAGTTCGAGCGGTACATGGAGGTCGTCAGGGCGTTCCTGGCGGAGACGCGGGGCTGAGCGCTCGCTTCAAAGGGCTTTTTCGAGAACCAGACTGAACATCCAGACTGCCACACAGAGGGAAACCATGACCACTACCACGAATCTTCTTTGCGAGTATCGCGTTAACCCCCTCGGCATTGACGTGCGCCAGCCGCGGCTGAGCTGGCAGCTCGCATCCGACCGCCGCGGCGTGGCCCAGACGGCCTATCAGGTGCGCGCCGCCGAAGATGAGGCCGATCTGGTCGCCGGCCGCAATCTGTTGTGGGACACCGGCCAGGTGCTGTCCGATCAGTCCGTCCATGTGCCCTACGCCGGCCCGGCCCTGCGCTCTGGCCAGCGCGTCTATTGGCAGGTGCGCGTCTGGGACGAGACCGGGGCCGCTTCCGCCTGGAGCGAGCCGGCCTGGTGGGAGATGGGACTGCTGGACCCATCCGACTGGCAGGCCGAGTGGATCACGCCGGACTGGGACGAAGACACGTCGCAGTCGCAGCCGCAGCCGGCATTGCGCCGCGCGTTCAGGCTCGACGGCGAGGTGAAGGCGGCCCGCGTCTACGTCACCAGCCTGGGCCTCTACGAGCTGCACCTCAACGGCCGGAAAGTCGGCGACGGCGTGCTCACCCCCGGCTGGACGGCCTACGACAAACGCCTGCAATACCAGACCTACGACGTGACCGACCTGCTGCGCAACGGCGAAAATGCGGTCGCCGCGCTGTTGGGCGACGGCTGGTATCGCGGCTGGCTCGGCTTCGAGGGCAATCGCAACACCTGGGGCGACCGGCTGGCGCTGCTGCTGCAACTGCACGTCACCTATGCGGACGGCCGCACCGCGATTGTCGCCAGCGACGGGCAGTGGCGCGCCACCCTCGGCCCGATCCGCATGTCCGACATCTACATGGGCGAGACCTACGACGCCCGGCTGGAGCTGCCCGGCTGGGATGCGCCGGGCTACGATGACAAAGCCTGGTCTGGCGTCCGCGTGCTCGACCACACCAAATCCACCCTCATCGCCCAAAACGGCCCGTTCGTCGTGCGCCACGAAGAACTCCAGCCGATCCAGATCCTCCACACGCCCGCCGGCGAGACCGTCTTCGACTTCGGCCAGAACATGGTGGGCTGGGTGCGCCTCAAGGTGCAGGGTCCGGCCGGCGCGACTATCACGCTGCGCCACGCGGAGGTGCTCGATCAGGAGGGCAACTTCTACACGGCCAACCTGCGCCGGGCGAAGCAGACCGTCCAGTACACCCTGAAGGGTGACGGCGTCGAGGTCTACGAGCCGCGCTTCACCTTCATGGGCTTTCGCTACGTCGCCGTGGACGGCTGGCCGGGCGAGCCGTCCCTCGACAGCCTCACCGGCATCGTCGTGCATTCCGACATCCCGCCGACCGGCGAGTTCGCGTGCTCCAACCCGCTCATCAACCAGTTGCAGCACAACATCGTCTGGGGGCAGAAGGGCAACTTCGTGGACGTGCCCACCGACTGCCCGCAGCGCGACGAGCGGTTGGGCTGGACCGGCGACGCGCAGGTCTTCATCCGCACCGCGTGCTTCAACCGCGACGTGGCCGGCTTCTTCACCAAATGGCTGGCCGACCTCGCCGCCGAGCAGCACCCGAACGGCGGCGTGCCGATGGTGATCCCCGACCCGATGAAGCGCAGCCCGTTCGGGCGCACGGCCGGTGGCTCTGCAGCCTGGGCCGACGCAGCGACCATCTGCCCGTGGACGATCTATCTGTGCTACGGCGACAAGCGCATCCTGGAGCAACAGTACGCCAGCATGGCCGCATGGGTGCGCTACATGGCCGAGCAGGCCGGCGACCGTTACCTGTGGATGACCGGCTTCCACTTCGGCGACTGGCTCGACTATCGCGGCCGCGGTGGCTTCGACACCACGCCGATGACCGACAAAGAGCTGATCGCCACCGCCTTCTTCGCCTATTCCACCAGCCTCTTGCAAAAGGCCGCCGAGGCGTTGGGCAAGGCCGAGGACGCGGCGAAGTACGCGGCGATGGTGGAGAAGATCAAGGCCGCGTTCACCGCCGAGTTCGTCACGCCCAACGGCCGCGTCGGGCCGAACAGCCAGACCAGCTACGTGTTGGCGCTCCATTTCGACCTGCTGCCGGAGGCGCTGCGACCGAAAGCCGCCGCCCGCCTGGCCGAGGAGGTGCGCAAGTTCGGCTACCACCTGACCACCGGCTTCGTCGGCACGCCCTACCTCTGCCATGTGCTCAGCCGCTTCGGCTACACCGACCTGGCCTACGAGCTGCTGAACCAGGAGAGCTACCCGTCGTGGCTCTACCCGGTCAAGAAGGGCGCCACAACGATCTGGGAGCGGTGGGACGGCATCAAGCCGGACGGCAGCTTCCAGGATGCCGGGATGAACTCGTTCAACCACTACGCCTACGGCGCGATCGGCGACTGGATGTACCGGGTCGTGGCCGGCATTGACACGGCCGCCGACGCGCCCGGCTACAAGCACATCCTGATCCGGCCGCAGCCCGGCGGCGGCCTGACCCATGTGCGCGCGTCGCTGCGCACCCTCTACGGCGAGATCGTCTCGGCCTGGCAGTTGACCGACGCCGACTTCCGCCTGCAGGTGACCGTGCCCCCGAACACGCGCGCTACCGTGCGCATTCCGGCGAGCGACTTGGCGCAGGTCACCGAGGGGGGCCAGCCGCTCGCGGCCGCGGCCGGTATCCGCTCGGCGCAGGTCACAGAGGGCGCGGTCGTGGTTGAGGTCGGCGCAGGCCGCTACGAGTTCGTCAGCGTCGGCCTGAACCGGGCCCAGGCATTCGCCAACGTCCGGCATGTGGCCGGCCGGCTCGACATCGGCTGCAATGTGCGCGAGCTGATGACAGACGAACGCGCGAAGGCCATCCTGGTGAAGCACCTGGGCGATGCGCTTACCACGATGCGCGTGCCGCCGTGGGTCGGCGATCAGACGCTCGACGCGATGCAGCGCATGGCACCCCACCTGGTGACGCCGGAGAAGCTGAGCGCGATCCAGGCCGAACTGACCGCGCTGTGATCCGCCAGACACGCCAGGCGCTTCGATCAGCGCCTGGCGTGAACTGGCCGGCGAAAGATCGGACCGGCAAAGCAACGGGGCAGCCCCCGATCTGTTCAGGCTCTCCTGGGTTGCGCTGGCCGCACTCTCGTCGAACCCGCTCCACGCTTTTGGCGAATCGGCCGAAAGACGGTATGATTGTCACCAAAGCGAGCCCCAACGTGCGTCCAGCGGACATCATTCGCGTGGTGGCTCGCCGTCGGAGGTGAGCTTTTGATCCCCGATACCATGCTCGTCTGGCCCCTGTACGGCGTCGGCCTGGACAACTTCGGCGTAGCCGGCCGGCCCGTCCGCTGGCCGACGCCCCGGCCGGCCGCCGATCAGATCCTCGTCCGTTCCGACGCGGTCGGCCTCTGCTATTCTGATGTGAAGATCATCCGGCAGGGCGGCAGCCATCCGCGGCTCTACAACCGCGACCTGCGCGTCAATCCGGTGGTGCAGGGCCACGAGGTGGCGTTGACCGTCGTCGCCGTGGGCGAGGCGTGGCGCGATCGCTTCACGCCGGGCCAACGTCTGGCGCTCCAGGCCGATGTCTACTACCGACGCCTGAACCTGGCCTACGGCTACGTTTTCCCCGGCGGCCTGGCCCAATACAGCCTGCTCGGCCCGGCCATCCTGGACGGCGACGAGGGCTGCTACGCGATTCCCGCGCCGTCGGGCCTCGGCTACGCCGAGGTGGCGCTCACCGAACCGTGGGCGTGCGTGGAAGCGGCCTACGCGCCCCGGCGCCGGCTGCACATCAAGCCGACCGGCGTGCTCTGGCTGTTGGGCCGGCCCGGCCTCGAAAACGCGGCCTACCGCATCGGTCAAACCTTCGCGCGCGGCCTGCCCGGCAGGATCGTCGCCACCAACGTGCCCGATGCGCTCTGTTGTCAGGTCGCCTGGCCCGAAGCGGAAATCCGCGATAATCTGACGCCGGCCGACTACCGGTCGCTGATGCAGGCCGAGGCGCCGGCCGGCTTCGACGATGTGATCGTGCTCGACCCCGACCCGGAACGGCTCGACGCGCTGCCCGCAGTCGTCGCCGCAGGCGCAACGATCAACCTGATCGGCGAACGGTCCCTGGCGCGGCCCGTGCAGGTGGATGTGGGCCGCATCCACTACGACTACGTGACCTATCTGGGCAGTCGCGGCTGGGATGTCGGCGCGGCATACGGCGAGGCGCGCAATCGGGCCGAGCTGCGGCCGGCCGGCGTCGCCTGGATCGTGGGCGGCGGCGGGCCGATGGGCCGCATGCACCTGCAGCGCATGCTGGAAATGGCGAACGGCCCCCGCCGGATCGTCGTCGCCGAGACAAACGCCATCCGCCATCCGCAGCTGATCGCGGACTTCGGCCCTCTGGCCCGCAGCCGGGGCATCGAACTGATCGTGCTCAACCCCAAACAGATGCCGGCCGAAGCCTACCAGGAGGCGCTGGCGCAGGCGCACGCCGGCCGCGGCTTCGACGACATCGTGGTGATCGTCGCCAGCGTGCCGGCCATCGAGGCTGCCATGCCGCACCTGGCCGCCGATGGCCTGCTCGTGGTCTTCGGCGGGCTGGCGCGTGGCACGACCGCGCAGCTCGATCTCTCGAACATCTATCTCGGCGCGGCGCAGATCACCGGCTCGGCCGGTTCGGCCATCCGCGATCAGCGCAGCGTGCTGGACAAAGTGGCCGCGGGCCACCTTTCGACCGCCAGCGCGGTGGCAGCCATTGGCGGGCTGGACGCGGCGCGCGACGGCATGCAGGGGTTGATGGACGGCCCGGCAAGATGGTCATCTATCCGCAGGTCGCGTCCTTTCCGCTGACCGCGCTGGCCGAGCTGAAGACCGTCGCGCCGACCGTCTATGACCGGCTGGGCGACGGCGGCGTCTGGACGCGCGAGGCCGAGGCGGAGTTTCTGCGCACGTTCGCGCCGGAGGTCTATGCCTGACATGAGAGAAGCGATCATTTTCGGCGCAGGCGCCGTCGGCCGGGGCTTTATCGGCCAGCTCTTCAGCGAGTCGGGGTACAGCGTCACCTTCGTGGACGTGGATCAGGAGCTGATCGCCGCATTGAACCGCCGCGGCGCGTACACCATCCGGCTGGTCACGAATGAGGGCAGCGAGGAGGCGATGGTGGGGCCGGTGCGGGCGCTCCACGCGGCCAACCGGGAGGCCGTGGCCGAGGCGCTCGTTGCAGCCGAGATCGGCGCGACCGCAGTGGGCGCGGCCGCACTCCCGCACATCGCGCCGCGCCTCGCCGAGGGAATCGCGCGGCGGGCCCAGGCCGGCAAGCGGACGCCGTTCAACCTGATCGTGTGCGAAAACCTGAAGGGTGCCGCGGCCGTCCTGCGCGAGCTGGTGGCCGGCCACCTCTCGGCCGATGACCGGGCCTTCATGGCGGCGCACATCGGCTTCGTGGACACGGTGATCGCACGCATGGCGCCGCCGCTGACGCCGGAGTTACGGGCGCAGGATCCCAGCCTGATCCTCGTCGAGCCGTACAAGGAGCTGCCGGTGGATCGTGCGGGCTTCGTCGGCGAGCCGCCCGCCATCGTGGGCATGATCCCCTACGCGCCGTTTGCCTTCTTCACCGAGCGCAAGCTCTACATCCACAACGCCGGCCACGCCGTGCTCGCCTACCTGGGGTATCTGGCGGGCTACGAGTATGGCTGGGAGGCGGTGGCCGATGACGAGATCTATTTCCAGGTGCGCGGCGCGATGGAGGAGTCGGCGCTGGCGTTGACGCGCAAATATCACCCTCCGGCCGGCGCGCTGTTGGCCAACATCAACGATCTGCTGGCGCGCTTCGCCAACCGGGCGCTCGGCGACACGATCTTGCGCCTGGGCCGCGATCCGCTGCGCAAGCTGGCGCCGTCGGATCGGCTGGTGGGCGCGGCGCGCAATGCCTGGACGCAGGGCGTAACGCCGGTCAATCTGGCGACGGGGATCGCGGCGGCGCTGCGCTTCGACCATCCGGCCGATCCCATCGCGCAGGAGTTGCAGGCGCGGCTGCGGCGAGACGGGGTCGCCGCGGTACTGGAGAACGTGTGTGGTCTGGCGCCGGACGAGCCGCTGTTCGAGATGGTTCGGGCGCGCCATCAGTCGCGACACCCCGCTGTGGCCGATCCCGCTGCCCGCGCTGCGGCCGGTTCCCCTGGCCTGCCGGCCAGGAGAGGCTGACCGAGCCGCCTCATCTACAACGCCGCCGCGATCTCCGCGCGCACCCGCTCATCTGGCTCCACCCCGGCCCGGTCGGCCAGCGCACGCGCCGCCTCGCGGCCGCCGATCTGGCCGAGCGCCCAGGCCGCGTGTCCCCGGATGAGCGGCTCAGGGTCGGCCAGCAGCGCAATCAGGGCGGGAACGGCCGCCGGATCGCCCCAGTTGCCGGCGGCCACACACGCATTGCGCACCAGGCCGCGACGTTTGGCCCGCCAGATGGCCGTGCCGCGAAAACGCGCTCGGAACCTCTCCTCGTCAAGCGCCAGCAGGTCCAACAGCGGAAGCGCCGCTCGCGCCGGGTCGGCCGGCCAAGCTTCCGGCTGCGCTATCACTGCAGCCCGGTTGTACGGGCAGACCTCCTGGCACACGTCGCACCCGAAGACCCAATTCCCCATCAGCGGCCGCAGCCCGGTCGGGATCGGCCCGCGCAGCTCGATGGTCAGATAGGAGATGCAGCGCCGCGCATCGAGCACGTGCGGCGCGACGAACGCCCGCGTCGGGCAGGCATCCAGGCAGCGGGTGCAGCGACCGCAGCCGACGATGGATGATGTGGGATGGGCGATGTAGGATGTAGGATGTAGGATGTGGGATGTAGGATGTACGATGTGGGATGTAGGATGTACGATGTGGGATGGGCGATGGATGAATCCTCTGTCGTTTTGGGGTGTTCGTTCAGGGGTTCCGGGACGGCCAGCGCGGCCAGGAACGTCCAGGACCCCAGCCCCGGCGTGATGAGGCAGGTGTTGCGGCCGATGAAGCCGAGGCCGGCCTGCGCCGCGAAGTCGCGTTCGAGCAACGGCGCCGTGTCCACGCACGCCTTGCCGGGGGTCGTCCGGCCGGTGCGCGGCCGGATGAACGCGTCGAGCGCGTAGAGCCGCCGCTTGATGATGTCATGATAATCGGCGGCCCAGGCGTAGCGCGCGAACCGACCCCAGGCCGGATCGCGCCAGGTCGGGGGCGGCGGGCCCGGATTGTAGTTGAGGGCCAACAGGATCAGGCTGGATGCGGCGCCCAGCCACGCGGCCGGGTCGAGCCGTTCGACCGCGCGATCGGCGAGGTAGGCCATCTCGCCGCCGTAGCCGGCCGTCAGCCATGCAGCGAACGCTGCGGCGTGCATCGGCGGGCCGACCGGGACGATCCCGGCGCGGTCGAAGCCCAGAGCCAGCGCATACGCCAGCACTTCATCGGAGAGCGACATGGCCTGCATTATAGCACCGACCGCCCATTATCGCCTATGATCGGCCGCGCGGTATAATGTGCGCCATGTCTGTCGAGTCCGCGTTGCAGGCGCTGCGGCTGGAGCCTCGCTTCATGCGCAATATCGTCCACTGGGCGCATCTGCCGGCCCAGGCGCCGCGCCATGCGCCTGTCCCGGCCGATCTGGAGCGTCGCCTGGTCGAGGCGCTGGCCCACCGCGGAGTGCACCAGCTCTACACGCATCAGGCCGAGGCGGTCGCGGCCGCGCTGGCCGGCGCCAACGTGGCCGTCGTGACCCCGGCCGCCAGCGGCAAGACGCTGTGCTACAACCTGCCCGTGCTGCATCGCCTCCTGGCCGATCCGGCCGCCCGCGCCCTCTATCTCTACCCGACGAAAGCCCTGGCCCAGGATCAATTGGCCGAATTGCGCGAGTTGACCGGATTCTTGTGGGGCGATGCGGAGGCAGGGAGACAGGGACACAGAGACACAAGGAAACTTTCCTCTCCGCTCCTTTGCGCCGCCTACGACGGCGACACCCCCTCGGCGCAGCGCAGCAAGGTGCGCGATGCGGCCCGGATCGTGCTCTCCAACCCGGACATGCTCCACGTCGGCATCCTGCCCCAGCATCCGCGCTGGGCCGCGTTCTTCGCCAACCTGGCCGCGGTCGTGATTGATGAGATGCACGTCTACCGCGGCGTCTTCGGATCGCATGTGGCGAATGTGCTGCGCCGCCTGCGGCGGATCTGCCGCTTCTACGGGAGCGACCCGCGTTTCTACCTGGCGTCGGCGACCATTGCGAATCCCCAGGAGCTGGCCGAGCGCCTGGTCGAAGCCGCCGTCGTCGTGATCGGCCCGGAGCGCAACGGCGCGCCCCAGGCGGCCAGGGAGATCCTCTTCTACAACCCGCCGCTGCTCGATCCCGCTCTCGGCATCCGGCGCAGCGCCAGCCTGGAGGCGGCCGACCTGGCCGGCCACTTCGTCCGCCACGGCGCGCAGACCATCGTCTTCGGCCGCGTCCGCCTGACCACCGAGCTGATCCTGACCTACCTGCGCCAGGCGCTCGAAACACACGACGCGCTCGCCCCAGAAGCGGCGCAGCCTCCGGCGTGCGATGTTCGGCGCACGGTGCGCGGCTACCGCAGCGGTTACCTGGCCGCCGAGCGCCGCGAGATCGAGCGCGGGCTGCGCGAGGGCGCAGTGCGCGCGGTGGTCGCCACCAGCGCACTCGAACTGGGGATTGACATCGGCCAGATGGCTGCGGTGGTGCTGGCCGGCTATCCGGGCACGATTGCCAGCGCGCGGCAGCAGATGGGGCGGGCCGGCCGCCGCGACGAGACTGCGGCGGCGCTCTTCGTCGCCACGGCCGAACCGCTGGATCAATATCTGATCGCCCATCCCGACTATTTGCTCGGCCGCACGCCGGAACATGCCCGGCTGAGCCCCGACAACGCGGTGATCCTGGGCGGCCATCTGGCATGCGCCGCGGCCGAGCTGCCGGTCGTCGTCGGCGAGGCATTCGGCCGGCTGGAGTGGCCGGCGCTCGCCGGATTGCTCGACGATCTGAGCGCGGCGGGCAAGCTTTATCGCGGCGGCGACAGGTTCTTCTGGGCCGGCGACGCCGCGCCCGCGCCGACCATCAGCCTGCGCAGCAGCTCGGCCGACCGCGTGATCATCCAGGCGCCGGACGCCGCGGGCAAGCCGCAGGTCATCGGCGAGATCGAACGCACGGCCGCGTCGCTCTTCGTGTACGAAGGCGCGATCTACCTGCACGAGGGGACGAGCTACCTGGTGGAACGCCTCGACTGGGACGCTGGCGTCGCAGCGGTCCGGCCTGTCGCAGCCGACTTCTATACCCGGCCGATCATGGGCGAGGGGGTCGAGGCGCTGGCGGTGCGGGAGAGGATGGAGGGCGCAGGGGGGCCGACGGCCGACGGAGAAAGCCACCCGCCGCTCCTCGTCTCCTGGGGCGATGTGCGCGTGGCGCGGCAGGTCACCGGCTATCGGATCATACGCCGGGGCAGCAACGAGGTGCTCGGCTTCGGCCAGGTTGACCTGCCGGAGCACGCGTTCGAGACGGAAGGCGTCTGGATCGAATTCTCCGAGGGGTTGATCGAGGGCCTCAAGGCCGCCGGATTGTGGCTGTCGGACCCCAACGACTACGGCCCGAACTGGCCCAGGCAGCGCGATGCGGCCCGCGCGCGCGACGGCTATCGCTGTCAAAGCTGCGGCGCGGCCGAGACGGCGGGCCGGCAGCACGACGTCCATCACCGCGTGCCCTTCCGCGCCTTTGTGGCCGACCCGGCGCGACGCGCGGGCCTGCCGGCCGATCACGCCTGGGAGGCCGCCAACGCCCTGGAGAACCTGGTCACCCTCTGCCCGGCATGTCACCGCCGGGCCGAGGCGAGCGTGCGCATCCGCTCCGGCCTGGGCGGCGTGGCCGCCTTGCTCCTCGGCGTCGCGCCGATCTTCCTGATGTGCGATCCGGCCGATCTGGGCATGGTCGTCGAGCCGCAAGCGCCGGCCAGCGGCCGGCCCACCATCACGATCTTCGAGCAGACGGCCGGCGGCGTGGGCTACGCCGAGCAGCTTTATCGTTCGCTGCCGCAGGTGCTGGCGGCGGCGCGCGAGCTGGCGGCCGGCTGCCCCTGCGCGCACGGCTGCCCGAGCTGTGTGGGCCCCGTGCTGGAGCATGACGCCATGCTCGACGCCAAGCTGTTGGCGCGTGCATTGCTGGACAGAATCGTGACGGGGTTGCCTTGCCAATCACCGCAGCCGTGATATAATGTTTGCACTCTTTCCCGGCCCTCCATGCGTGTATGGGCGGTGGTCTGGTAAGAAGAACTCATCCTCGAAGCCGATGGCGTCTCGATATCAGCACATGGACTTTGACGATCGTATTGTTCTCATCACCGGCGGCTCCAGTGGCATCGGCCTGGCGACCGCCAGGCTGCTGGCAGCCCACGGCGCACACGTCTGGCTCCTCGCGCGCGA
>FWWL01006054.1_pt1 | contig 17988 bp, 19 predicted proteins | sample 2228331 | NCBI WGS metagenome assembly FWWL01 (sample SAMEA103939775, study PRJEB20133) | metagenome
TTGCCGTGATCTTCGGCGAACGTTTCATCAGAGCCATGGCGGCCTGATGATCAACCGCCCGCCCGCACACGGAAATCCTGACACTCCCTCTTGAGGAAGAAGAGATGGTTTCCACCTTGCCGGAGCCCGCACGGCCGATGTTCAAGCTAATGGTCGACATGCTCGCCGAGCTCGACAGGCAGATCGCTATCCTCGACCGCGAGATCGCCCGGCGAGCCAAGGAAGACGAAGCCGCGCGCCGGCTGATGACCATCCCAGGGATCGGTCCTGTTGCCGCTACTGCTATCTTGGCGCTTGCGCCGTCGATCGAGACGTTCCGAAAGGGCCGCGACTTTGCGGCCTGGCTCGGGCTTGCACCGCGTCAGCACTCGAACTATCGCCATCTCATGGCATTGCGAGCGCCTGGAAGACGCCACATGGCTGATATTCCGGTGGATCGAACGTTGTGCCGGTCTGATTTCCCTTTCGCCCGACCGGCGCGGCTTTGGATGCGATTTGCTCGAAGAAGTGATGCGCTATGAACATGATGCCGACCCGAACCTTATGGTCGGCCCGCATGGAGTGTCCTATTCGGTCCGCGTTCCTCTTTCACTCCGTCGGCAGGGGACCGAAGGTGGAGCGCCTCCTCGATAGCGGCGATAACGTGTCGGAACTCGACAGGCTTCTGCAGCCGGGTGACACCTTCGAACCGCTCAGGGATCACTTCCTGATCATATCCTGTGATGAATACGAATGGCACGCCGTCCCGCTGGAAGTCATTCGCCAGATCGAATGAGCGGCCGCCACGCAGGTTGATGTCGAGCACGGCGGCGGTTGGCGCGGCTTCTGCAATCTCGGTTCGTGCGGCGTCTTCGGTCGCGCATGGGCCCAGCACCTGCGCACCTGCGCCCTCGATCGCACGCGCGGTGTCTGTGGCAAGGTAATAGTCGTCTTCCACGACCAGGATGCGTTGCCCGTTGAGATTGGCTTGCCCGGTCATATCGATCGCTCCTCCAAATACGGTCGCGCGCTGCGGCGCGCTCGTTTCCAGAATGCTGGCGCCGTCCTTCAGGGGGAATTCCAGATGGCACTGCGCGCCACCTTCCGCGATCCGCACCTTCCGCGTCCATTGAGCTCATAGGGTATTCTGCCCTCAATAAGCTCGCTGCCGAAGCCTATGCGACGTGGCTTGTCCGATATGGGGCGATCAGGGGCACCGCTCTCGTTCCAATCGAAGCTCAGCCATTGCGTGTCCGACTTGTCCATGATTTCCCAGCGGATGCGAACCTTGCCGGTCGGCACGGATAGCCCGCCATATTTAAGCGCGTTGGTCGTGAGCTCGTGCACCGCGAGAGTCATCGTTTCGGCCGCCTTGGGGGACAGTTCGACATCCGGTCCCTCCGCCTCGAATTGCCCCGCATCGGCGGCGAGCGCCCGCAACTCCTCGTCCACGATGGTGCCGAGTCCCACGCCAACATTGGCAGCCCTGGTCAGCAAAGCCTGGACGCGTGCGAAGGTGTTGAGGCGATCGGCCATGAGCGCCGCATAATCCTCCACCGTTTCCGCGCTATGGATCGTCCGCGCCGCGATCGATCGCAAGACAGCCATGATGTTGCGCACGCGGTGTTGAAGCTCGGCGAGCAGCACAGCCTGGTGCTCGACCGAGAGCTTCTCTTCGGTGATGTCCTGAGCGATGCCGCCGACGCGTTCTACATTCCCCCGCGCGTCATAGAGCGGAAAGTCGGTGTTTCTGATCCAGCGAAAGGCCTTATCCTTCGGCCGCTGGATACGGAACTCATGGACGGCGGGCTCGCCTTGCCTGGCGTCTTGAATATGCCCGAGGGCTACTTCACGATCCTCGGGCACGATCATCGCCGCCCATCGCGACATGTCGCCAAGGAAGGCTTCCTGCGAGACACCGTAGATCGTCTCAATCGCCGGGCTGACATATTCCATTGCGAGCGTCTCGGCATTCCTGATCCAGATCGCACCGGAGGAGGCGTTCGCGAATTGCTGGAAGCGCTCTTCGCTTTCACGCAGCGCCGCCTCGGCGCGCCCGCGTTCGATAGCCGCCCAGGTTCGATCGGCAACCTCGGCGACAAGGGACGCCTCGCTCGGGGACCAATCTCGAATCTCGGAGTCGCCGACGAGGAGCGAGGCTATCAGACGGCCTTCTCTCAACAGGGGAGCCACGATCATCGACCGAAAGCCCAAGGCCGTGAACTTCCGGCGGATGCCTGTAGGCAGCTGTTCGTAGCCGGCGTAGTCGCGCACCGTCAGCACTGCGCCTTTTTCCAGTATCCGAAGGAAATCGGGCGCATCGGAAACGTCATGCGAGCCTTCCAGCGACGGAAGCTCATCCCGTGCGCTGTCGCGGAGCACCACTCCGATCTTTCTATCCAGATCCCAATCGACATAGTAGCACCAACCCGCATCCAGCTGTTCGCGCAGCAGACGGGTAGTCTCGCCCTGTATGTCGGCGGGATCAGCGAGCGGCCGGAGGGCATCGGAAAGCTTCAGCAGGAACGCCTGCCGCTCCTCGCGTTCGCGCAGCGCGATCTCGGCGTGTTTGCGAGCCGTCACGTCGTCGTACACCACGGCCACTTGGTCGTCGGTGCCGCTGACTTGAGAGATGTGGACGTTGTACCATCGCCCGGTAGCCTCGTTGTAATTTTCGAACCGTTCAGGAACGCCGGTTCGTGCGACCCGGTCGAAGGTGTCGAGCCAGATCTGTTCGAGATTGGGTAGAAACTGGCACCCGAGTTTCCCCACATCGTCCTTGCTCAGGCCGGTCATACGCGTCAGTGCTGCGTTGGCTTCCAGAAAGCGCAAATCCGTCACACGACCGTCCTGGTCCCTGATCATCTTGTGAATCAGGAAGCCTTCATCGATAGACTCGAAGAGCGTGCGGAATTTCGCCTCGCTTGTGCGGAGCGCGACCTCGGATCGCTTTTGCTCGGTAACGTCCTTCATGACGCCGATCATGCGGTAGGGCTGACCATTCGGATCGTAGAAAAAGCGGCCCCTGGCGGAGCACCACAGGATTTCGCCATCCGCATGCAGACTGCGGAAGTCGTGGACATAGGTGCGCTTCTCGTCCCGCGCCTGTTCGATCAATGCCAGCGTCTCAGTCCGGTCATGCGGGTGGACGCGCGCGAGCCAGGCTTCGAAGCTGGGCGTCACTTCATCAATTGCATAGCCTTGAAGCAGGTAGTGCCGGGCGTTCCACGTTACTTCGCCGGACAAGATGTCCCAGTCCTAGGTCGCCATCTGGCCGATGTCGACCGCAAGACCAAGACGCTCTTCAACTTCGGCCTTCTGGCGAAGCTGTTCCTCCGCTGCTGCCAGCCGACGCTTCAGCTCATCAAGTTCGACGGCGTGGTCCATAGAGCCAGTAAAGCACGAGCTGCGCTCTTTCGATAGCGCAGTTCCGCTTCTGCACTCTGCACGAGGAGGAAATATTGGAGCGATTTGCGCCCGCGACGGCGCGACCGGCTTCGGCTCGCTAAGCGGGAACCAGGCGTGCGCGCTCGACGCCCTGCTCGACAATGAGCTACATTGGTTTACCGCCCGCCCATAGTCGATCCACGGAGATGCTCTTGCAGCCGGCAGGAAGGACAACGGGGCGGCGGCCCCGCCTGACCGGATCCACGTCGGAAATCTCAAGGCCTGGCAGCCCCAGCAGCATCGTCATCAACATCCCGCCGATATCGGCCATGAAAGGCCCGGCGGGCACCTTGGATTCGGGGTGATCCTCCCTATACTCCAGGCACTGGTGGAAGCGGCCCTTGTCATAGCCGGCATAGCCTTCCTCAAATAGCTGGAGGGCGAGGCCCCGGTCGCTCGCCATCGCCGCCCAACTGGGATAGAGCGCGAGCAGCATCGGCGAACCGGCATAGTTGCGCCATCGGGACAGGAAGAAGTCCAGCGTCACCTTTCTCTGCCGGGCCGAGGCCGGGTATCCTTCCCCACTTCCCAGGACGGACTGGAACTCGCCAGCACAATCTGCAGGCATACGCGGGTAGTGTCGCCAGCGCCCGTCAGGCGGAGTCTTGCGACACGAAAGGCTGACCGCTCCTGCGAAGGATCGCGTCGAATAGTGTCGCAAGAAATGGGCCGCCGCCATTTTCCGGCGCCGACCCATTCCGTTTTACCGGCTGATCAGGCTGCGACCAAGTTCACAGCTGTCGGCTTCGCGGCGGGCAGCCCGTCTGTCTTTGCTCGGGCAAGCAATTCCTTCTTGCGTGCGGCCATCGCGTCGCGGAGTGCCACAAGATCGACATCCGTCTTCCGGCATTGAGCGAACATGCCCTCCGACGGCATTTCCTCCTCGTGAACATGATGCTTGATTTCTTCCGAAAGCACCTTGACCTTAGCGCTGTAGAAAGCGTCGTTGGGCGACCCGGCCTCAATGTCGTTGATCAGCACCTTGGCGCCATCATGTTCGACATAGGCTTCGTCGAGTGTGTCGTCCTCGATCAACCCGCGGAAGGCTGGATAGAAGATTTCTTCCTCGATGAGCGTGTGGATTTTGAGCTCGACGCAAATCTCGTGCGCCAGCGCCTGCTGGCGGTCTGCGGATTTCGCGCCCTCGAACTTCTCGAACAGATCCTCGACCTTGCGATGGTCGGCTTTCAACAGGGCGATCGCATCGGTGAATTGCGCCTCGGCCATCCTAATTCTCCTGTGGGGTGATGGTCAATGAAGCTGTCAGCATCACCTATGGTTCCTCGCTAACGACTCGCAAAAAGGAAGTAGGCCGAGACTATGGGGCCATCGACATTTCTTTACTCGCCCGTCTGGTTATGGGGTGCCGCTACAGCCTTGGATTCCGGCGATTCCCGTTGGCGAAGGAAAATGGATAGGAGCACCAGAACTGCAGTCGAGAGAAACTCGCTTTGCCAGTTTTGGAAGGATTCAAACCAAAGCTGAGGATCGCCGAGATAGGCTATCGTTGTCAGTGGCTTTTCACCATGTGCTACTGCAGCCTGCGCTGCGACCCTGGCGCTTTGGCTCCAGTGGATGACGAAAGAGATGACGAAGAGGGCGGCCAGGGCCAGGCCAAGCGATTGCGCGTAGAAATCGCGCCAGATTGGCCCCAATCGCAGGATTTTCGGTGCACCGGGCTTGCTGGCCTGTAGATCGAGGTCTGCGTCTCGCGGCGGGCCGTCCGGGTCCTTGGATTCGGCCGAACCGCGCTGGATGAGGAAAGCGGTCAGCACCACATAGGCTGACATCTGAAGGAACTCGCTCTCCCAATTTTCAAAGACACTGGAGAGAAATTCGGGGCTTAAGCTGTAGGCGCTGAGCGAAAGCGCTTGTTCGCCATGGCGGTGCGCATCTTCGACCTGAACATGCCAGCCCGCGATCCATTGTCCGATAATGCTCGCCCCAAACAACAACAGCAGGACGAGCGTCAGTCCGTTGTTCCGCACCATGACCATCTTCCAATCCTCATGATCTTTTGGGCGACAGCTTCCTGGCTTGCGGTCCGTCGATAGAGATTGCCACGTAACACCCCGTAGGCAGCGGTCCGGGGTTGAATGGACAAGTCTGCGCCGGTCCGCAGCGCCCCTGCCTGTGGACCGGCGGGGGCTATCAGATGATCGCGCCGGCGCTGGTTGTGGCGCTGTTGCGCTCGATAAACTGGTAGGCGGCTTCCGCGACATCCTGCCAGCCCGGTTCATTGCAGATATAGTGGCTGCGGCCGGCGAAGGGCAGAAATTCCGTCAGGCTCGCTACGTCCGTGTAGGCCTTGAAATTCTTTTCGCTAAGATGTGCGGGAATGATCTGATCCTCTTCACCGCCGATCAGCAGCAGGGGCGCGTGCGGCGCATCGAGATCGATCCGGCCATCCTCGCCCATGCAATCGCGCAGAATGTTGCGGCTGTCATGCGTCGCCGTCGCTTCGAATTCGGCTGCTGCCTCCGCTGGGCTCAAACTATTGGCGAAAGCGCCATGGAAGGTCTTCTCGTCCATGAACACAGGCGCATTGCCCTTCAGAGGGTTTGCGATGATCGCGCTGTTCTTGATGAAGCCCCAATCGAGATCGATCATCGCGTTGGGCGCGACCGAATTGATTGCAACGCCGCTCGACAGCAATCCGCGACTGAGCAGGATTTGGGTGATGAGCCCACCGACCGAATGACCGATCATGATCGGCAAGTCGTAGCGACGCACTTGGGCCTCGATCGCCTCGATCACCTCGCGAAGGCGAAGGTCGCCCAGGCCTTCTGGCGGGCTCTCACGCAGATCGATTGGGTTTCCTGCGTGAAGCGGCCAGGCCGGTGCCACGCAATCATAGCCCTTTTCGCTGAAATAGTGGGTCCACTTTTGCCAGCTGACAGGATTTTGAAACATGCCATGGACGAATATTACGGTCTTCATGGAACACTCCTCGACTGGTGGGGGACGCCTAGGCGAACGGCCCAGGCTACCGTCCGTTCCAGTGCCAGAAGGCAGGGCATTGATGGCAGACAAGCCTCGCGCAGCCATTTATCGCGAAACCCGCCGCCCGCTGCGGCATCCACACTGATCTACATCAATGAGATTTATCCCGGCGTTTATGGGTCTATTGCTGCGGCGGTCGCGTTGAGTAGCGGCGAGACCGAGACTCGCCTTTGATGCGCCCATCCATGGTGGCGCAGCCAATTTTCCCATGCCCAAGGAGCTACGCCCATGAGCCATGCGACAGACGATGCCCCTGCGGCCATTGCAAAGTTGGGCGAGCAGAAGGAAGAAGCCGCAGCCGCTATCGAGGGGGCGGGCCATGAAAGCCTCATCGGCAAGTCCGTGACCATCAACCGCCCCCGCACCGAACTTTTTGCCTATTGGCGCGACTTCTCCCGGCTGCCCAGCTTCATGGATAATGTTGAGCGCGTCGACATTCTTGCCGCTGACCGCTCCCACTGGGTGGTGAAGGCGCCGGCGGGAAAGACCGTAGAATGGGACGCGGTCATCACAGAAGAGATAGACGGTGAACTGATCGCCTGGGCTTCTGTAGAAGGCGCTGACGTCCCCAATAGCGGCCGGATCGAATTTCGCGACGCAGGCGAACGCGGCACCATCGTCACGGCCACCATCAACTATGATCCGCCCGCCGGGTTCATCGGCAAGATCGTCGCCAAGATGTTCCAGCGTGAACCGGCCATCCAGGCGCGGCGCGATCTGCGGCGTTTCAAGCAGCTTATGGAAACCGGTGAGGTCGCCACTGCCGCCCGCACCGCCCAGCAATTTGCCGAGGAGAAGAACTGATGCGCGCGCTCACCTGGCACGGCAAGCATGATGTCCGCGTCGATACCGTCGACTATCCTGAAATCCTTAATCCGCGCGACGCCATCATCAAGATCAGTTCGACCGCCATATGCGGTTCGGACCTGCACCTTTATGATGGCTACATCCCTACCATGAAAGCGGGCGACATCCTTGGCCATGAGTTCATGGGTGAGGTGGTCGAGACCGGCGCAAAATCGACCTTGAAGAAGGGGCAGCGGGTCGTGGTGCCTTTCACCATCGCCTGTGGGAGCTGCTACCATTGCGGCAAGCATCAATATTCCGCCTGCGATAACGGCAATCCTGCCAACAATCAGGATATTGGCCAGGAAATGTATGGCCAGCCAATGTCCGGACTGTTCGGCTACAGCCATCTGACCGGCGGCTATGCCGGGGGGCAGGCAGAATATGTCCGCGTACCATTTTCCGACGTTGGTCCGATCGTCGTTCCCGATGGGTTGGATGATGACCAGGTCCTGTTCCTCTCTGATATTCTCCCAACCGGCTGGCAGGCCGCCGAATATGCGGACATCGAGCCGGGGGACACTGTTGCCGTATGGGGCTGCGGACCGGTCGGCCTGTTCGCGGTCCAGTCTGCCTTCCTGATGGGCGCGCAACGGGTGATCGCGATCGACCATTTTCCTCATCGCCTTGAGCTGGCGAAGCGCTTCGGCGCGGAAACCATCAATTATGAGGAATCGAAGACCTATGAGGCGCTGATGGAGATGACGGGCGGCATCGGTCCTGACGCGGTCATCGACGCCGTCGGCCTCGAAGCGCACGGCTTCTTCTTCGACAATGTGGTCGATCAGATCAAGGCGTCGATGTTCCTTGGCACCGACAGAACCCATTCGATCCGACAGGCGATCAGTGCCTGCCGTAAAGGAGGACGCGTCTCCATGCCGGCCGTCTATGGCGGCTTTGTCGATAAGTTTCCGCTGGGCGCCTTCATGGAGAAGGGGCTGACGCTCAAGACCGGCCAGACCAGCGTTCAGCATTATATGCCTGCGCTCTTGGATGCGATCGTTGAAGGGAAGATCGATACGACCTTCCTCATCTCGCACCGCATGGGGCTGGAGGATGCTCCCAAGGGCTACAAGATGTTCCACGACCAGCAGAATGAAGTGACCAAGATCGTGCTCAAGCCCGGTCTTGATCGTGTCGCGGCGTGAAGAGAAAAGATATGGCTGATAAATTCGCAATCATCACCGGCGCGTCGAGCGGTATTGGCGCCGAATTGGCAAAACTGGCGGCCAAGGATGGCTATGACCTCCTCGTCGTCGCCGACACGCCTTTCGTCGATGCTTCGGCCGGGCTTTCTGGTCTAGGTGTCGCGGTCGATACACTGGAGGTCGACCTCTCCACCCTCCAGGGCGTCGATCAGTTGCTTGATCGCGCCGGTGGACGACAGATCGACTTGCTTTGCGCCAACGCCGGGCGCGGCCTGGGACATGCGTTTCTCGACCAGCAACTGTCCGATTGGCGCCATGTCATCGACACCAACATCACCGGCACCATCTACCTTCTTCACAAGGTGCTCGGCCAGATGGTGGCGCGCGATGCGGGAAAGATTCTGGTCACCGGCTCGATCGCCGGTTTCATTCCCGGCAGCTTCAACGCGGTCTACAACGGCACCAAGGCTTTCATCGACAATTTCACCGAAGCGCTGCGCAATGAACTGAAGGATCATAAGGGCGTCACGCTGACGACGCTGATGCCCGGCGTGACCGACACGGAATTTTTCGACCGCGCCGGCCTGGGCGCCGACACTGCGGTGGGTGCCGACGATAACAAGGCCGATCCGGCCAAGGTTGCAAAGGATGGCTGGGACGGGCTCCTGGCCGGAAAGGGCCATATCGTTTCGGGCTTCTCGAACAAGCTGCAGGTCGCAGCAGCGGGTCTAGTTCCACAATCAATATTGGCTGAGCAGCATCGTAAAATGGCTGAGCCCGGCAGTGCGCAATAGGAGGCTGAGATGTCCGAAGACACCCGCAAGGTAGCGCGAGGGCCGCTCGGCGATGCGCGTCCAGACCATGAGGCTGAGGATGATCGGCCTAAGGGGAAGCCCTCCGAAAAGGTCGAGGACCGGCCTAATGTCGGCACGGTAAAACCCGAGGACTATCCGGCCGGGGATCGCGACAGCGCGCGCCCGGCTTGAGATGTTTCAAACTATCGCCGGAGGCCCGATGAGCAGCCCGATCCCCTTTACGACCGACATCGAGCGGATTGACCAGGATGAGGCGGACGTAAATGCCGAACTGGCGGACACTTTCCGCCAGATCATCGAGACCACATATCATGATCTGGGCCACGGGTTTCGCGGCGTCCATGCCAAGAGCCATGCCCTCCTTCAGGCGCGCGTTCGCGTGCTTGAAGGATTGCCGCCTCACTACGCGCAGGGCGTTTTTACCGAGCCGAAGAGCTTTGATGCTTTGGTAAGAATATCCACCGGTGCTGGCGACATATTGCCTGACAGCGTCTCATTGATCCGTGGCTTCGCAATCAAGCTCGTCGGCGTCGAAGGCGAGCGGCTGGCAGGGAGCGAAGGCGACAGTACGCAGGATTTCCTGTTCGCCAATGGTGTTGCCTTTCCGACCCCGGGTCCAAAGAAGTTCCTCGCGAACCTGAAGCTGCTCGCCAAGACCACCGACAAGGTCGAAGGACTCAAAAAGGCAGTATCTGCCGTCTTTCGGACGGCCGAGAGGGGCTTAGAGATGTTGGGGGGCGAAAGCGCTTTGCTCGAACAGCTTGGCGGCCATCGCCACACGCATCCTCTTGGCGAGAGCTTCTTCACCCAGGCGCCGATCCGTTATGGCGACTATATCGCCAAACTTGGCGTCGTCCCGCTCTCAGAGAATTTCAAGGCGCTCGAAGATCAGGAAATCGACATCGCCGGTCGCGACGATGCGCTGCGCGAAGAGATTGCCAGCCTGCTGGCGGCGCAAGGCGGTGAATGGGAAATACGCGTTCAGCTTGCCCGTGATCTTGCTGCCAATCCGATCGAGGATGCGTCGGTTGCCTGGCCTGAAGAGGACAATCCCTATGTTGCGGTCGCGGTCATCAGCATTGCGCCACAGCCGAGCTGGACTTGGGACAGAGCGCGGGTGCTCGACGATCAGACAGCGTTCAATCCTTGGCATGGGATCGAGGCGCATCGTCCGCTCGGTGCGGTGATGCGAGCGCGCAAAGTGGCCTATGCTGCGTCGTCCGAAATGCGTGGGCGGTTGAACGGCTGCCCTTTCCATGAGCCGTCAAATGCGCAGTTGCCCGATGCCGAATAAGGCGAGATGCGATGCCGAAAGGTGACAAGTCGAGCTATAGCGACAAGCAGAAACGCAAGGCCGCCCATATCGAAGAGGGCTATGAGGATCGCGGCGTTTCTCACAAGGAGGCCGAGCGCCGCGCCTGGGCGACGGTCAATAAGGAATCGGGCGGCGGAAACAAATCGGGTTCCGGACGCGGCAAGGCTGAAAATCGTGACAGTTCCCGCAAGGACGGACGCAAAAGCGGATCCAGCCAGAGCGCTTCCGACCGCTCCGCTGCCGCGAAAAAAGGTTGGGAAACGCGGCGACGTAAAGGCAACGCCTGATTTCCTGTCTCCATGGGCAATCATAACCAGACAGCAAAGTCCTAATCTGCAAACAGGAGAAGATCATGGCCCTCAAGGCGCTGGCGATAAACTGTACGCTCAAAGCCGTTACAACGGATGAGAGCTCAACCGATGCAATGATTGCCGTCCTCGAAAAGGCCTTTGCAGATGTGCAGGTAGAGGTGACCGAAACAGTCCGTGTCGCGGCACTCGACATCAAGCCGGGCGTTACCTCTGACGAGGGGGAAGGTGACGAATGGCCCGCCCTGCGATCAAAGATACTGGCCCATGACATATTGATCTTCGGTGGTCCGATCTGGATGGGCCAGGTCGGCAGCGTCGCCAAGCGCGTGCTGGAGCGGATGGATGCTTTCTTGTCCGAGACTGACGAGCAGGGACGCATGCCAAGCTATGGGAAGGTCGCTGTGGTTGCGATCGTCGGCAACGAGGACGGCGCCCATTTTTCATCCGCTCAGCTATTTCAGGCCCTGAACGACGTCGGATGGACGATCCCGGCTGTGGCCGCATGCTATTGGGTGGGGGAAGCAATGGGATCGACGGACTTTAAGGATCTGGATGAAACGCCAAAGATGGTCACCAAGACCGCGAAGATGGTGGCGGGCAATGCAGCGCATCTTGCGGGCCTCCTCAAAGCCAGTCCTTATCCGGGATGATACGTGACGCTTTAACACGCGATTGAGACGGTGGAACCAGATACGACGCTATTTGCTGATTATGGCTCGTTTTGACCCCGCCATCTGTCGAGAGCGGATCGGTAAGCCTCGTCTCCCCGATCTCGCCGCTCTTCCAGTTTGGCGAGAGCCAAGTCCCGCTTTGACCGGAGGGTCTCCCGCTCTTGTCGCAGGTCAGCTATCTGACGGTCGATTTCCGACAAAGCGTCCGCGAACTGTCGCCTTTGCTCTTCCAAAGCATGCGTAGCATTGTCGAGCCTGCTCCGACTGGGCTTTGGTTTGGGCTTCGCTTGCGCCAAGCTGGGAGCCACACTGTTCCCATCCTGTCCTTTTCGCCTCGACTTGGCGGGACGCGGCCTTGAGGCGTCCGCAGCCGCGAGGTACTGCGCAGGCGTACGGCGAGGCGCCCGGATGACTTTGCCGGGATGTGCGAGCGCCGCCCCGGTGAGTTGCGGATCCGTGACTATCTCAGCCATGCCGCTGGCGAACAGGTTCGACCTCGCTCCCCATGCCTCCAGCGCAGCCTTCTGGCTTTTAGCAGCGACATAGGCATCCTCAAATCCGGCCGAGGTTCGAAAGACTTTGAAAGGACGCTGGGCCATCCCCGCACAACGCAGGTCGAGGGCTGCCGGTCCCACGCTCAAAAGGCATTATCACAATCACAGTCTGACGCATGAGGACCGGGATCGACCTGCAAATAGCCCATGACCCTCCGATCATCGGCAAGATCGCATGACAACGCAGTTGATCGATGGCGGAACATCCTGAAGCATAAGCCGTCTCCTTGGTACCCCTCACAAGGAGAAGCCATGATGTCGATGACCGTTGCCGAACTTTTGGTGCAGACCCTCGGCCAGATTGGCGCCCATCAGGTCTTCGGCATCGTAGGGGACGCGCTTAATCCCTTTACTGACGCTATCCGCCGCCAGGAGGTCGTCCGGTGGATTGGTGTCAGGCATGAGGAAGGTGCCGCCCTGGCGGCTACCGGCCAGGCGAAGTTGACTGGCAGGCTCGGGGTATGCTGCGGCACGACTGGTCCCGGCGCCAATCATCTGGTGTCCGGGCTATATGAAGCGCGCAAGGATCACGCGCCGGTGCTCGCCATTTCCGGCGGCGTCGCATCTGCCAAGCGTGGTACGGATTATTTGCAGGAGGATGATCCTGTAGCGCTGTTTGGCGACGTCGCGGTTTATAGCGAGATCATTGCGTCTCCCCAGCAGGCAGCCTCCGTGATCCACCAGGCTATAGCGCAGGCCTATGGCAATCGGGGCGTCGCGCATATCTCGATTCCGCCGGACATTTTTTCTGCGAAGGTCACCGCGTCCGTGCCGAGCATCGCCACGCTGCGGCCGCGGCCCGAAGTAGCGCCGGCAACCGAGGACGTCGCAGGAATAGCTGAGCAAATCGGCGAGGCGACCAAGGTCGCCGTCCTGTGCGGCCATGGCTGCCATGGCGCCGCAGCCGAACTCAGCGCCTTGGCGGACAGGCTCCACGCTCCCCTTGTCCACACCTATCGTGGCAAGGACATTCTCCCCTATGATGACCCGCGCTGGATCGGTGGTGTCGGTCTCATCGGAGGTCGTCCCGGTGTCGATGCTCTTGCCGATGCGGATCTTCTACTCATGCTGGGGACCGACTATCCCTATTCGGAATTTCTCCCCAAGGACGTAAAAACCATCCAGATCGACGAGCGCGCCTTTGCCCTTGGACGGCGGACGCCGGTCACGCTCGGCGTGGTGGGTTCGGTCAGGCCCGCTTTGCGCCTGTTGCTCGACCGCCTGCCGCAACGGTCCGACACGCATTTCCTGGATAAGGTCAACGCCGACCGCGCAGCCTGGAACAGGATGCTCGATGAAAAGGCTGCTCTCGACCGGTCACATGACAAGCTTCATCCGCAGGTCGTCGCCCGGGCGATCAGCGACCGGGCAAGCGACAATGCCATCTGGGTGACAGATACTGGAGAGGTGACCTTGTGGGCGTCGAACTGGTTGCGCCAGTCGGGCCGTCAGCAAATTACCGGCTCATTCAACAATGCGGCGGTCGGCACAGGGCTTGGCATTGCCAATGGCGCGCAGGCGCTGGACCTGCAACGCCAGGTGATATTGCATGTGGGCGATGGCGGTTTCACCATGCTGCTCGGCGAATTCATGACCGCGGTAGAGCATGCGCTTCCAGTCAAGATCGTCGTCTATGACAACAGTGGCTGGGGCCTTGTCCATCTGGAAATGGAGGGGGCTGGCGTGCCCCCATCGCCTGGCTCCGTTTTCCCGAACATGGATTTCGCCGCCTTTGCGCAGGCGTGTGGCGTTCAGGGATTTCGCGTTGAAAAGCCTGCCGAGCTTCCGGCTGCGGTCGACCGCTGGCTAGGGGCAGAGGGGCCGGCCATCCTTCATGCCATCGTCGATCCTGATGAGATACCCGCGATGCCCCACATTGAGCCGGGCCAGGCGGCGCGCTTTGGCATTTCCAAGCTCAAGCAGGCCATCAATAGCCTTTCACCATTTAGGCGCTCACCGCCGCAATAGCCGCTATGATGAAGAGGCCTACATCGGTTTCTTGGCAGACTCGGCGGCATCAGGAGAGGAAGCTATTTCCCTGATTTCGATCAATGTGCCATTTGTTGACACACTCCTGTGCTGTCGCCATCCCCGCTGCCATGCCCAATCGCCTTTCCCGGAATGTCTCCCTCACCGCCGAGCTTGATCGCTTCATCGAAGCCCGACTTGAAGCTGGCGAATATGGCAATGCCAGTGAATTAGTCCGCACTGCGCTCAAGCTCCTGCGAGAACGGGAAGACGTTGCATCCACCGACCCATTCTGGTGGCTGAAGGGCCGCGGAGAATCGATCGACCTTATGCGTCGGGTGGACTGGGCGTCAACGCAGCTTGGCACTCCGTCGCGCTGGTCGGCGCAGTTGCGCGCTACGGTCAACAATGTGCTGAACTCGCCAGTGCCAAAAGTCCTCATGTGGGGACCCGAGCATGTCATGATCTACAATGACGGCTATGTCGCCATTGCAGGCGATTATCACCCTAAGGCGATGGGCGGGACCGTTCCGGGGATCTGGCCGGAAATCTGGGACTTTAATAGACAGATTCTGGCGTCCGGCTTTGGCGGCGAGGTGGTTTCCCACCTTGACCAGCCCATGGTTCTCAATCGTTACGGCACGCCTGAAGAAGTGATCTTCGATCTCTTCTACACGCCAATCTATGATGAGGACGGCAAGGTCGGTGGGGTGATGTGCACCGTCATCGAGAATACCGAAAAGGTCGAAGCGCAGCGGGCGCTGGCCAAGAGCGAGTCCGAGTTGCGCATCATCACGGATTCGCTGCCGGTTCTTATCTCTTATGTTGATGCGGATCATGTCTATCGCTTCGCCAACAGCTTCTACGAGGATTGGGTCGGCAAACCGCCATCCGAAGTGATTGGTCGCCATGTCAGAGACGTCGTTGGCGAAAAGACATATGTGGCCCGCCTGCCGCTGATCGAGCGGGCGATGGCGGGCGAATGGGTGGTGGCCGATACCACCATGCCCCATCGTTCCGGCGAGGACCGGGCAGCAGAAGTGCGTTATATCCCCCGGATCGAGGCAGACGGCTCGGTTGCGGGCTTCCATGTGCTGGTCTTCGATATTGAGGATCGCGTCCGGCGCGAAGCGGCCCTTGAACGTCAGGTCCAGCATCGTGAACGGGCGGAGGAGCAACTGCGCCATCTCAACGAGACGCTCGAAACCCGTGTGGTCGAAGAGATGGCAGAGCGGCGCCAGGCCGAGGCGATCCTGGCGCAATCGCAGAAGATGGAGACGATCGGCCAGTTGACCGGCGGCGTCGCCCACGATTTCAACAATCTTCTCCAGGTCGTCTCCGGCAATCTTCAACTGCTGGCGCGCGACATTGCCGGCAACGAAAAAGCCGAGACCCGGGTTGCCAACGCCATGGCTGGCGTAACCCGCGGCGCCAAGCTCGCTGCCCAATTGCTGGCTTTTGGCCGGCGACAGGCACTTGAACCCAAGGTCGTCAATGTGACGCGCTTCGTGCGCGACATGGATGACATGCTCCGCCGTGCGATCGGCGAGGGCATCGAAGTCGAAACGATCGTGGGCGGCGGGCTCTGGAACACGTTCGTCGATCCTGCGCAGGTCGAAAATGCCTTGCTCAACCTTGCCATCAACGCCCGCGATGCGATGGAAGGCCAGGGCAAACTTACGATAGAATTGGGCAATGCCAGCCTCGATGATGAATATGCCCGCAGCCATAGCGAGGTCGCGCCCGGCCAATATGTGATGCTGGCTGTCACCGATACCGGCAGCGGCATACCGCCGGAAATCATCGAGAAAGTGTTCGATCCATTCTTCTCAACCAAAAGCGAGGGCAAGGGCTCGGGTCTTGGCCTGTCCATGGTCTATGGCTTCGTCAAACAGTCGGGCGGACATGTCAAAATCTACTCGGAGGTCGGCGAAGGCACGACCATAAAGCTCTATTTCCCTCGTTCCGTCGAAAATGAGGATCTCGAGGTCGAACTGGACAGCGGTCCGATCCGCGGCGGCAGCGAGACAGTTCTGGTCGTCGAGGATGACGACGCCGTCCGCGCCACGGTCGTCGAGATGCTGAATGATCTTGGCTATGGCGTCCTCAAAGCAGTCGATGCTTCGAGCGCGCTCAGCGTGATCGAGAGCGGCATCCAGATCGACCTGCTGTTCACGGACGTCGTCATGCCGGGCCGGCTCAAGAGCGCGGAACTCGCCCGCATGGCGCGCGAACGGCAGCCGGACATCGCCGTGCTGTTCACCTCGGGCTATACGGAAAATTCCATCGTCCATGGCGGTCGCCTCGACGCAGGCGTGGAATTGCTCTCAAAGCCCTATTCGCGCGACGCGCTCGCACGGAAGTTCCGCCATGTGCTGGCTAACCAACGCCAGCGCAACCTTGCCCGCACGATGTCCGCTCGCCCGGCGCCGGACGACAAGCCGGAGCGCCGCAATGCGCTTGCGCTGATCGTGGAAGATGATGCGATCATCCTGGCAAACACCGCCGAGCTGGTAAAGGATCTCGGCCTGACTGTCATCGAGGCGCTGAGCGCCGAGGATGCTGTTTCAGCGCTCCAGACGACCCATGTCGATGTGCTGATCACCGATGCGAACCTGCCGGGAATGACAGGCCCCGATCTTGCGGCGAAAGCTCGTCAGATGTTGCCTCATATCGGCATCATCTTCGCAACAGGTGACACGCAGCTCGATTATGATCGGTCCGCGCCAAAAACGGTGCTGCTCGCCAAGCCCTATGATGGCAAGGCGCTTTCGCAGGCTATCGCGGAGGTGGGTATCGACCCGATTTCGGTCAAGATTCGAACCCCGAAAAGCAGTTCGAGCGACTGAAAAAGCACAGGGCGCTGATCTCGATCAAGACGAAAGCCGTCGTTCATCCGCAGGACAAATGCTATGTCTGGCACTAGGCGGCGTGGACAAATTTGAGCCAGTATCTGGCGGTGGCAAGATGGACCATTCCGAGAAAGCTGTTAGCCAATTGATCGTAACGAGTGGCGATGGCTCGGTTGATTTTGAGATGTCCGAACATGCGCTCGATGCGGTTCCGCTGCTTGTAGAGCGCCCGGTCATACTCGATCTTCACGCGGCGGTTTGATCGGCCGGGTATGACGGGTTCAATCTTCCGCTCGGCGAGATCGGCGCGGATGGTATCGGCATCGTAGCCCTTGTCTGCGAGGAAGGCGTCCGGTGCACGTTCAGGCAGGCCGATCAAGGCATTATAAGCCTTGCAATCGGCGGCTTCACCGCCTGTCAGGTGGAACGCGATCGGTCGTCCGAGGGCATCAGCCAAGCAGTGAAGCTTACTGGTGAACCCGCCCCGCGAGCGGCCAAGAGCGCGTCGATGAGTCCCCCTTTTCCGCCCGCTGCCGAAACATGGGCGCGGACTGTGGTACTGTCGATGCTGTAATGGCCGCTGTCCGCCATGACCTCGGCGAGCGTCACCGCCACGGCCTCCCAAACCCCCGCTTCGCTCCAACGCCGGAACCGCCGATAGATGGTGTTCCAACTGCCATATTTTGGTGGCACGTCGCGCCATGGAGCGCCGCAGCGGAGCCGCCAGAGAATACCGTTGGTAAGCGTGGGCTGGAGGCCGCAGATCAGGCGGCTTCGGCGATCGGTTGCTGATCTGGCTGCCAGTACCAAGGCATGAGTTCATCCCAGCGCGCGGCAGGCCAGTCGCCAGCGATCTTGGCGATGACATCGGCGATGTAGGCCTGCGGTTCGAGGCCATTGAGCTTGGCAGTCTCGATGATGGAGTAGATGGCAGCGGCCCGATCACCGCCCGCCTTTGATCCTGCAAACAGCCAGTTTTTGCGGCCCAGGGCCATCGCAGGGTCATTCTGCCCATGTCGGGCAGATGGTAGAGTTTCATTATCGCTGGCATCCATATTACGGCGGTCGTTTTCGGCATG
>FWWL01006055.1_pt1 | contig 17988 bp, 14 predicted proteins | sample 2228331 | NCBI WGS metagenome assembly FWWL01 (sample SAMEA103939775, study PRJEB20133) | metagenome
TGAATATATTACACTTCTTGGTAAGGAGGGAAGAATTCCTGTAATTTTAAAAGGTCTTGAAGACGGAAAATTTGACCCACTGGATGAAATTATATTTTATGCAAAAACTTTACATGGAAAAAATTCTTATTATAATCTCTATTCCTTTGAAAATGTGTATATACTATTTTTCAATATAGATTATAAAGTGGAATTACCTGAAGAAAATTCAGAACCAGAAAATGATACCTTGATTATAAAAAAAGCATACTTTAAATTCCATCTTGAAGAAGAAAAACTATTCCCTGACCTTGACCCTGCACACTCTGATACAGAAGATATATGGTTCTGGAGATACATAAAGGGGGGAGGGATAGACACAATAATTTTAAAATTACCCGAAGCAAAGGATTCTTCTAATTATATATTGAAATTAAATTTTGACACAGAAGAAACCGGAACATTAAATTATATACACAGAATATATATAAAATGGGGAAAAGAATTTATTGATAGTTTTATTTATGAATCAAGATTACATAAAGTAGTTGAAACTCAAATACCTGGTTATATATTGAATTCCGATTCCCTTTTAGTTATAGAAGAAAAATCAGAAATAGGTAACTATTTAAACTGGATAGAAATTGAAGGAGAATTTTTATTAAATGCAAGAAATCTTACCTATCTAAAATTTAAAATGGAAAATATTAATGGAAATATTGAAATAAAAGGATTTAAAAGAAAACCAAAATATTTTATAAATATTAATAGAAAGAATTATGTTAATTTTGAAACTTTCAGTTACTATGAAGAGGGGGATTTACTTTATGGTTTAAAGGCTAAAATTAAAGAAACACATCCTTCAGAGTATTTTGTATGCACGGAATTAAATTTACCTGATTCCTTAAAACTTTATAGAATTGAAAAGAAAATAAAAGAAGAGGAAGGAGCCGAAGTTTTTATAATATATCATCCAGAATTTAAAACATACGCAGATTCCCTTGCCCTTTTCCATTCCTCCTTAAGGGGTGGTAATTACAGGGTAAAAACCTTTTCAGTTAAAGATATTTATGTTCAGTTTAATAATGGTGTAAAAAGTCCCTTTGCAATAAGAAACTTCTTAAAATACTTCTGGGTCAATAAAAATCCAAGAGTAAATTATGTTATATTAATAGGGGATGCAAGCAAGGACCCAAGAAATATTCTTGGTGAACCAATGAAAGACTATATTCCCATATTTTATTATCCTTCTACATTCCAGCAATTTGAATCAGGTGCAATCTTTACAGGTTTTTTCTCCTCTGATTTTTATTATTCAAACATAATTGGTGATGACCCCTTTCCTGATATTGTAGTATCAAGGATTCCTGTTCAAAATAAAAATGAGATGAAAATGATGCTGAAAAAAATAAAAGAGTATGCAGAAAAAAAACCAGGAGTGTGGAGAAGACACTTTATCTTAGCAACTGAAAGAAAAAGGGGTGATTATAGCGATGTATATACACAGATAAATAATTTCTTAAAATCCCTTTTTAAAAAAGGAATGACCTGCGTTGAGCCTGACGAAAATGAAAATCCTGAAAATCTCATAAGATACATTTCTGATGGCTGTATAATATTCAACTTTATAGGTCATGGAGGACATCATACCCTTTGGACGAAAGGTGCCTTCAGACAGGAGGACCTTTGGGAAACAAGTAATTATGAAAAATATTACTTTTTTACAGCCCTTTCCTGCTGGACAGGTGAATTTGGAATGTGGGATGCAAGAGCTTTTGGAGAAGAAATTCTTTTAATTCCTGAAAGGGGAGCAATTGCCTCAATTTCCCTTTCAGGAAGTGGAAAAGAACCAGGTAATGTAAATTTTGACATATCCTCAGACTATACAAAATCTATCTTCATAGGTTATCTTTGTGATTCAATAACAAATATAGGAGAGCTTGTTCTTTATTCAAGATTTTATGTGCTCTCAAGACATTCAATTTACGACCCCTTTACAAGAACAACTTTAAAAACTTCAAACCTTCTTGGAGACCCCCTTCTTGAATTGCCTTATTTAAAGGAAGTAAATCTTAAAACTGATAGAAATTATGCATCACCCTCTGATAGTGTAAGAGCCTATGTCCCATTATCACCCATACATTCTGGAATCTCCTCTTGGGAGGTTATTTACAGGAATCTTGGAGATAGAATAATAGGAAGAGATTTATTTACAAAGGTTTTTGAGGATAGAAATCTTGAAATAAAGTTTAAAATACCTGATACAATAGATAAAGCAAAGGCAGAAATAAATCTATATGCAGCTGGTGGAAGTCCTTTAAAAGAAATAACAGCATCAACTAGTTTTAGTGTATCCCTTTTAAATATAGATACCCTTTATTTTATACCAGATATTTTTTCTGAGGATACCTTTCGTGTATATGTGAAATTAAAGGCAAAAAATCCTTTAAAAACCTGTGAACTCTGGTATTCAATGACTAATTCCCCTGAACCCGGAATAATGAAAAGAATAACAATGAAAGAAATAGGAAATGATATATTTAAATCAGATTCTATCTTACCTCCCTTTTATTTTGATGCAAACCATGAATACTTTCACTATGCCTTTGTTGCCTCTGATACCTTTTATATCACCTATTACACAGATACCCTTTATATAAAAAATAAACCATACGCAGATATTGTGTTAAAAAAGGGACTTATAAATATTACTCCTTATGATAATTTACCTGAAATAAATTTCCCTTACACAAATGCAGGGGAAAGAAATGCAGATAGTTTTTATGTGTTTTATAAGATAGAAACAGAGGGAGGAAAACTTTTGAAAAGGGATACACTTTTTATAAACTCTCTCAAATCTCAGGAAACAAGAATTCTTAAAATTCCTTTACCCTGCACCACATATTATAGATATGAAATAATTTTTGACTTGACAAATACTGTAAAAGAGCTAAGCGAATTAGAAAATAATTCAGATACAGGCATAATACATAATCCTTATATATATGTTGACACTCTTGGATTTAAGGGAAAACTTAAATTTAACTTAAAAACCTTTGAAATAGATTTTAGACCCTCAAAAAATCTTTCAATTTATTATTTAAAAAGGGGAAAAAATTTAGAAATCAATGATTCCACCATCTCAATAATATCTATAAAAGAAGAAAGGAAAGGTGATACTCTTGGAAAATTCGCTTTTATAAACATAAATGAGGTAAAGGATGTAATCTTAAAAACTGAAAAAGATTCTCTTTGGCATAAAATAGATTATATTTATGATTCAACAAATAAAAAAATAGAGTTTTATTTAAAAGAAAAGGGGGAGATAGGACTTTTTAACTTTAATGATACAAAGGGTCCTGAAATTGAAGTATTTTATAAAAGAAAAAAGATTGAAGACAATAAGATAATAAGTTCAAAATATTTAGATTTAAAATTAGTTTTAAAGGATTCCTCAGGCATTGACCTTTTATTCAAAAAACCTGAAATATTAATAAATAACACTTCCTATAATTATGAAAATTCAATTATTAAAAGGGAAAAGAGTGCAATTATAAATTTAAAACAGGGACCATTTGAAGAGGGAATATACAGTTTAAAAATAACTGCCCATGATGCAATGGGAAATAAAACAGAAAAAAATTATGAACTTGAAATATACATTCCCTTTGATATAATATATTATGGGAATTACCCAAACCCGGCAAAGGGAGGGAAGACAGTGATTTTTTATGAATTAACAAAACCTGCGGATAAAATGGAAGTAAAACTCTTTACAATATCAGGGAGGCTTATAAAGGTGTTTAAAACAGATGATGATGGGCTTCCTCTTAATTTAAAAGGAAAGCATAAAATAACATGGAATTTAAGGGATGGATATGGAAATAAGGTTTCAAACGGAGTTTATTTTTTGCTTTTAAAAGCAGAAAGAAAGGGAGAGGAAAAGAAAAAAATAGGTAAAATTGCAGTTGGAGAATGAAAGATTTAAAGAAAATAATTGAAGAAGAAAAAAATTCATTAAAAAAGCTTGAACTTCTTGTTAAAATATTAAGGGAAAATTGTCCATGGGATAAAAAACAGAATCTTTTTACATATAAAAGGGAACTTCTTGAAGAATGCTATGAGCTTATAAGTGCAATAAGTTTTAATGATAAAGACAAAATAAAGGAAGAAATAGGAGACCTTATTCTTACAGTTTTTATGATGTTTGATGCAATTGAAAAGGAAGGGATAGATAAAAGGGATAATATTATAGAAAATGTGGTAAAAAAGATGATTAAAAAACATCCCCATGTTTTTGAAAATGAAAAACTCTCAGAGGAGGAATTTTTAAAGAAATGGGAAAAAGATAAAAATAAGGTTTTTGTGGAAAAAAACTTTCCTGCTCTTTTAATGGCTGAAAAATTATCAAAAAAGGCAGGAAGAATGGGATTTGACTTTAAAAATGCGGAGGAGGTGATTGAAAAATTAAAAGAAGAGATTGAAGAACTTAAAAAAGCATCCAAAGGAAAAACTAAGGAAGAAATTGAGGAAGAATTTGGTGATATTTTATTTGTTCTTGTTAATCTGGGGAGACATCTTGGAATTTCAGCAGAGATTGCTCTTTCAAAGGTCAATGAAAAATTTATAAAAAGATTTAATGAGATGATTTCTATTTCTGAAAAGGAAGGGAAAAATTTTTATGAACTAAATATAAAAGAAATGGATGAACTTTGGGAAAAAGCAAAAATAAAAATTAAAAAGGAGAAGAATTATGAATAAAAAATATGGAGTTTATATAGATGTTCAAAACTTACAGGTAACCTTTGAAAAGTTCAATCAACATATAAGGTATGATAAGTTTCTTGATTACTTGAGAAAAAAATATGGGGAACCCTTTAAAGCGGTATGCTTTGTTCCATATAATCCTGAAGACCAGCACAGAAAGAGATTGATAGATGCCCTTGCTCTTATGGGCTATAGAGTTGTTACAAAACAAATAAAACACCTCCCTGACGGCTCGGTTAAAGCAAATATGGACCTTGATATGTGTCTTGAAATCATAAAAGCATCAAATTACCTTGAAGAAATAATTCTTGTAACAGGTGATGGAGACTTTATTCCCCTTGTTGAGGAATTAAATAGAAAGGGTTGCAGGGTAATAACAATAGGACCTATGAAAGGGGCAACCTCCCTTGAACTAATAAGGCTATCTGATGAATATTATAATTTAAATGAAATTGAAGAGGTGGTGGTGGCAAGAGGCTCACACCTTGAAGAATCTTTCCATTTTGAAGAGGGAGCCGAAAATATATATTGAAAAAATACATAATACCTTTTTTACTTCTATCCTCCTGTTTTAAGGAAACAGTAATATTTAAGGGGAATTTCAATACAATAGTTCTTTCAATCGGGAATTTGAAAAGGACAAAGAATTTTATGAAAGATATCTTTGAAAAAACACAGTTTACACCAAGAGAGGAAAAAATTTTTGAAATTCTTGAAATTGATTCTCTTGAAAAAAATGAAAGATTTTTATACAGATATTACATAATAGTTTCTACTCCTTCTTCAGAAAATTTTAAATTTTTTAAAAGTATATTTGGAGAAATAAAAGGAAGTGGAATTTATATAAAGGAAAATCCCTTTCTTTTTAATTCTTTTGCTATGGGAATATATGGTGAAAAGGAAGAAGAAATTTTAAGAATTCTTTATGAAAAAAAGGACACAATTTTTAAAATTTTTTATAATAGAATGCTTTTAAATTTAAAAGAAATTGAATACTTTCCTGGAATAAGAGAGGACCTTTCAAAAAAAGTAGAGGAAAAAACAGGAATAAAAATTAAGGTGCCAAAGGGTTATAATATTTTTAAAGAAGGAGAAGATTTTGTTGTGCTTTTAAGACATTATCCTGATAGATTTATTTTTTTCTGGAGAATAAATAAAGAGATACACCTTGTCTCTGAAGAGGCAGTAAAGTTGAGAAATGAATTTTCAAAAAAAGTATATGCTGGTGACAGCATAATAATGAAATTCTTAAAATATGAACATAAAAAAATAAAAGATAATATAGCTTTTTATTTAGTAGGGGCATGGGGAAATTATAATTTAAAAGTGGGGGGCGGGTTTGAATCTCTTTTAATAAAAAGAAATGGAATAACATATTTTATTGATATAGCTGTTCATGAACCGAGAAAGGGGAAGATTAAATATCTTAAAATGATGGAATCCTGGGCCTTTTACCCTGAATTTGAAAATGGAAAAAATAATTGAATTTTTAGAAAACCCACTAAATTACGAAGAAAAACCAGAAAAAATTGAAAAAAGAGAAACACACATATCAATTGTTTTTCTCACAAATAAATATGCTTACAAAATTAAAAAATCTCTTAACCTGGGATTCCTCGATTATACAACTCTTGAAAAGAGAAAATATTTCTGTGAAAAAGAAATTGAGCTAAATAAAAGAATGGCAGAAGGAATCTACGAGGGTGTAATTTATATAGGAAAGGAAAAGAATAAATTATTTTTTAATAAAGGAAAAACTGTTGAATATGTTGTGAAAATGAAAAGAATACCTGATGAAACACTTCTTTCTTTTATGGTGAAAGAAAATAAGGCTAAAAAGGAGGATTTATTTAAAGTAGGAGAATTCCTGGGTGAATTCCATTTAAAAGCAGAAGGAGGAAAGAAAATAAGTGAATTCGGAAAACCAGAAAAATTCAAAATAAATACTGACGAAAATTTTGAACAAACAAAAGATTTCTCTGAAGAAATCATAAATAAAAAAGACTTTGAATATCTAAAATCAAAAACTAAAGAGTTTTACAAAAAATACTCTGATTTAATGTTAAAAAGAATAAAGGAGGACAAAATAAAAGACTCTCACGGTGATATCCGACTTGAGCATGTCACATTTTTTGAAAACAAAATAAGGATAATAGACTGTATAGAATTCAATGAAAGGTTTAGATTTGGTGATATAATTCTTGATGCTGTTTTTTTGAAAATGGAGCTGGATGAAATGGGAAAAGAAGATTTAGGTGATGAATTTATAAAGGGATGGATTTCAAAAACAGGTGAAAATTTTAAGGAAATAAAACCCCTTTATTATTTTTATCTCTCATACAGGGCTTATGTAAGAGGCAAAGTAACAGGTTTTCTCTTTAATGACCCCCACATAAAAGAAAAGGAAAAAATCAAAGAAAGAGCAAAAAAATTGTTTGAAATGGCAAAGGGTTATATGGAGAAAATTTTCATTTAATTTCTATCAAAAAGGGATTTTCCCTTTTTTCCCTTCCAAGGGTTGTTTTTGGTCCGTGTCCTGGATAAATCTCATAGTCATCAGAAAAATTCTCTATCAAATATAAAAGGGACTTTTGCATCATCTCCCAGGAACTTTCAGGGAAATCTGTTCTTCCTATACTTCCTGAAAATATCAAATCTCCACAGAAAAGCTTTTTTTCAATCTCATACATTAAATGCCCGGGTGTATGTCCTGGAACAAAGTGAGCTTTTATCTTTATATCTCCTATATTGATTTCTTCTCCACCTTTTAAAAGATAATCAGGTTTTTTAAATTCTCCAGGGTCAAAACCAAGAAAATTTTTTGTGAATTCCCTTGCAGAATCATATAAATCAAGGTCCTTTTCCGGAAGATAAAGGAGAAAATCTTTTTCTATTCCGGGAATCCCAAGCACATGATCAAAATGGGAATGGGTTACAAAAGTAGCCTTAAGGAATAGCTTATTCTTTTCAATAATTTCTTTAATTTTCTCAAATTCTCCACCCGGGTCAACACATATAGCATTACACCTTTTATCAAACACAAGATAAGTATTCACATAAAGGGGCGGATAAACTATTTTCTCTATCTTTATATTAATGTCTAAAATACCTTTCCTTTATAAAATAAAGAGAAATATTATTCTCTTCAGCAGCCTTTATTACTTCTTCATCCCTTATAGAACCGCCTGGCACCAAAATTGCTGTTATTCCCTCCTCTACTGCTTTATCAATTGAATCTCTGAAGGGGAAAAAGGCATCAGAGGCAATAACAGCACCAACTGTGGAAAGACCAAAAGATTTAGCTTTTGAAAGCGCAATTTCAAGAGCCCTTATCCTGGAAGGCTGCCCCTGTCCTATACCAAGCGTCCTTTTTGCCCTACAAATACATATTGCATTTGACTTTACATATTTTACAACCTTAAGAGCAAAATATAGGTCTTCTATCTCTCCCTCCTTTGCTTTTCTTTTTGTTTTTAACTCCCATTCAGAAGGTGGAAGAACACCCCTCATTCTCTCCTGATAAAGAACCATTCCAAGACATGACCTGAATTCGTAATCAGGAACAAAAAGCTGGGAGGAATTTATTATTCTTAGATTTTTTCTATTTTTCAAAATATTTAATGCATCTTCCTCAAATCCAGGAGCTATAACAACCTCAAAAAAATTGGAGGATATTCTTTCTGCTGTCAATTTATCAAGGGGCTTATTAAAAGCAACTATACCTCCAAAGGCAGATTCAGGGTCTGAAAGGTATGCTCTTTCAAATGCCTCATCAAGGGTTTCACCACTTGCAGCTCCACAGGGAGAGGTATGCTTAACAATAACGCAGGTAGGCTCCTCAAATTCACTTACACATAAAAAGGCTGACTCTATATCAAGCAAATTATTATAGGAAAGTTTTTTGCCATAAAGAGACTCAATAAATTTTTCTCCATATACAATTGCCTTTTGCTGCGGATTTTCTCCATACCTTAATTCAAATATATTCTTACCTGAGAAGGTAAAATAAAAGGGTAATCCACCTGCCTTTTTTCTATAAAATTCAGAAATAAAGGCATCATAATTTGTTACATATTCAAAGGCTTTTGCAGCAAAGTAGAATCTATCCTCAAGAGTAAACCCCTTTTCATATTTTTCAATAAAAACAGAATAATCATCAGGATCAACAATTGGAATGACCCTTAAAAGGTTTTTACATGCAGACCTTATAAGAGTTACACCTCCTATATCAATAAATTCAAAAATTTCCGGAACATCAAGTCCTTCCTTTATTTTCTCAGAGAAGGGATACAGATTACAGATAACAACCTCAAAAACATCACCCTCCTTAGAAAGCAACTTTTGCAAGATAATAGGATGCATAGTTTTAATTCTTCCTTCCGCAAGACCCTCTGTATGAACATTTAAATCTTCAAGACCCTTTACTTTTATTCCTTTCTCCTCAAGATATTCTTTTGTTCCCTTAGTTGAAAAAATTTCAAATCCCTTTTCAAGAAGATAACCTCCTATTACCTCAAGTTTTTCCTTATCAAAAACAGAAATCAATGCTTTTTTCATAGATTAAATTATAAAATAAAAGAATATGGATTTGAAAGGAAAAATTGTTGAGGGAAAAATAGAAATAAAATCTTCGGGTTTTGGATTTTTACTTGTTGATAAGGGAAAAGACATATTTATTCCAAAAAGATTTTTAAAAGGCGCAAGGAATGGAGATTATGTAAAGGTGAAAATTAAAAAAGTAAGTGAAAAGGGACCCGAAGGTGAAGTAATTGAAATAATTAAAAGGGGAGAAAGAAGATTTTCTGGAACTTTATGGAAAAAATATAAAGAAAGATACATTGAACCTGACCAGGAGGGTTTACCTCCAAAGATTTACCCTCTTGAAGGTACAGAAAATATTCCCTCTTTTAATAAAGTTGGATTTATTTTAATAGAAAAGGATAAGGCAATAAAAGTTAGGGATTTAGGTAACCCTAATGACCCAAAAACTTCCTATAATTTGATAAAATTCATATATAATCTTCCAGAAAACTATCCTGAAAAATTTCTTGAAACAGAAGAGTTAAAGAAAAAAATAAGAGAAGAAATCAAAAAAAGAAAAGATTTAAGAGAACTTTACACTTTTACAATTGACCCTGTGAATGCAAAGGATTTTGATGATGCAATAAGTGCCTTTAAAACTGAAAGGGGATACGAGCTTTATGTCCATATTGCCGATGTTTCCTTTTTTGTGCCTTTTGAATCAAAATTGTTTAAAGAGGCTTTTGAAAGAGGAACAAGTTATTATCTTCTTGAAGAGGTAATTCATATGCTGCCAAAAGAACTCTCAGAGAATTTTTGCTCCTTAAAACCCGGGAAAATAAGACTTGCAAAAAGCATCTATATATCTCTTGATTTTAAAGGAAATGTAAGAAAATTCAAATTTTATAACAGCATAATAAGATCAAGAAAAAGGTTAAATTACGAAGAAGCACAGGATATAATTGATGGGAAGATAAAAGTAAAGGACAGAAATTTATATGAGTCTTTAAAAATTGCAGAAGAAATATCAAGAATTTTGAAGGAAAGGAGAAGGAAAAGGGGCTCCCTTGATTTTGATTTTCCTGAACCTGAAATACTCTTTACAGAAGACAAAAAAGTAAAACTTGTTCGTCTTGAAAAGGCAGTATTTACCCATTCTCTTATTGAGGAATGTATGGTTCTTGCCAATAGAATAGTTGCAAAGTTTTTTGCTAAAAAAGGATTGCCCTTTATTTATAGAATTCACGAGGAACCTGATACAAAAAAACTTGAAGAACTAAAAAGGAAACTATTAAAAATTTTGAAAAATCAAAAGTTAAAAAAAATACTTGAAAAGAAAAATTTAACTTCCTTTGATCTTCTTGAAATAATTGAATCTGTAAAGGGTAAGGAGGAGGAATTTATTGTGATTAAAAACATACTAAGAGCAATGAAACAGGCAAAATATTCTGTAGAAAATAAAGGACATTACGGTCTTGCTTTAATTCATTATACCCATTTCACCTCACCCATAAGGCGTTTAACTGACTTAGCTATCCATAATCTTTTAAATTTTATAATATATGGAAAATTAGAGGGATACCCTGAGGAGAAAAAATTAACAGAAATTGCTGAAAAAGCCTCGGAAACAGAGAGAATTGCGCAGAAGGCGGAGTGGGATATAGTAGATATGAAGATACTTGAGCATTTAAAGGACAAAATTGGAGAAAAAGGGATTGGTATTGTAACAAATATAACTTATAGGGGTTTTTTTGTCTATGTTCCTGAATTTTATTTTGAGGGTTTTGTAAAAAGGGACTCACTTTTCTTTAAGGCAAAATTTGACCTTGAGAAAAAAAGAATATGCCTGAAAAAAGGGGAAAAAATAGATGTAGGGGATAGAGTTCTTGTTTATGTAGATAGTGTTGATATCTATTCAAAAAAATTATCCCTTAAATTTGAGAAAATCTTGAAAAAGTGAATAAGAAAAATTATATATATATAAACCTCCTTTAAGGGTCCAAATCCCTAAGGAAGGAAAGATTAAAAGGGGATAAAAATGAAGGAAATTATTAAATGGGATCCTTTTAAAGAAATATTTTCACTCAGAGAAGAAATTGATAAACTATTTGATTCCTTTTTTGGTAAAAGGAGTTTTCTCTTTACAGAAACAGAAACCTTTGTTCCTGCTTGTGACCTGGAGGAGGTAGAAGATGCTTTTATTGTGACTGCAGAACTTCCCGGGATGAAAAAGGAGGAAATAAAGATAACTGTTGATGAAGATGGTATAACAATATCCGGGGAAAGAAAAAGAGAAAAGGAGGAAAAGGGCAAAACCTATCACAGAATTGAAAGAAGTTATGGAAAATTCCAGAGATATATTCCTTTTCCCAAGGAAGTTCAAGCTGAAAAGGCAAAAGCTACCTATAAAGATGGAATCCTGAAAGTTGAAGTCCCAAAGAGCGAAAAAGTAAAACCAAAAGAAATAAAGATTGAAATAGAGGAATAAAAAGAAATTTAGCTAAGGGAGAGGGGGAAAATAAAGAGTTTTGAATTGTAAGGGAGAGGGAAAAGGGGAAAAATAAAGAGTTTCGAATTGTAGCGGTGCGATTCATCGCACAATTATGAAAAATCTAAAGGCGGGGGGCAAAAAAAGAGGCTCTTGCAAAGCTGAATTTTAAAATCTCAAGCCCTCCAGAACCTAATTGTTAAACATAAGCTAATTGCAAAATGGATTATTATTTTCCCTCTAAAATTAGGGGGCCTTTTATTTCACCTCCCTCTTTTATTACTACATTTTTCAGAATAACCATAGGTCCTATTTTGGAATTTTCACCTATTTTTGTTTTCCCCATAAGATAAACCATTGGATAAATAATAGAATCCCCTCCTATTTCCACATCCACTTCAATGTATGTAGTATTTATATCCATTATAGTTACACCCCTATCCATCCATTTTTTCAAAATTCTCTCTCTCATTACCTTAAACACCTTCTCATAATCTTCCCTGGTATTTATTCCCAGCATTTCTTCCGGGTCTTTAAGAGGGTAGGCATTTACCCTTTCTCCTTTTGAAGCAAGTATCTCAATACAATCGGTAATATAATATTCTCCCTTCCTATTATCCCTTTTTAAATAAAGAATAGCTTCTTTTAAAACAGATGTTTTAAATATATAAACACCTGCATTTACCTCTTTTATTTCCCTTTCCTTAGGAGTTGCATCAATTTCCTCAACTATTCTGAAAGGAAAACCATTTTTTCTTATTATCCTGCCATAACCTGTAGGGTCATCAAGAATTGCCGTTAAAAAGGAACATACATTCTTTTCCTCTATGTGCTTTTCTATCAATAGTTTAATTGAACGGGAGGTTATAAGAGGAGCATCACCCGGAAGAACAAGTATATCACTTTTATCATCCTCAATGTGGTCAAAAACTGCTCTCACAGCATCACCTGTTCCAAGAGGAACCCTCTGTTCAACCAGCACAATATCCTCTGGCAACTCCTTATTAAATTCCTTATAATTTCTGCTTGTAATCACAAAAATTGGACTTAAATTTATCTCCCTCAAATTATCAATAACATGAAATAAAATAGGTTTTCCTAAAATTTCATGTAACACCTTTGTTTTTGAGGATTTAAATCTTAAACTTTTACCACCAGCAAGAATAACAGGATATATCATTTTTTTCTTATAATATTGTTTTTATCATCAAAAAATAAAATTTTGGGTCTAAAGGTGCTCGCCTTCCCTGGTTCAATATAAACAAAAGAAAAAACAAAGAGTTTATCCCCCTTTATTCCAAGCCTTGCAGTCCCACCATTTAATATCACATCCTTACCCTTCCCCTTTATTGTATATGTTTCAAACCTTTTTCCATTTGAAAGATTAACCACATAAACAACTTCATATTCGTTTATACCAGCCTCATTCAAAATATCCTCAGGTATGGTTATTGAACCCTCATAATTTAGATTCGTATCGGTCACAACAAGTCCGTGAAGTTTTGCCTTTAACATTTTTAAATACATCAAGAAACCTCCATTTCAAATTCTTCCCTTATACACTTTTTTAGATTATCAAGCATTTCACCCGGTATAACAAAAGCAATATAATTCATTGCAGTAGAGGTGGCAAGTATTTTCACCTTATTTATTATAAAAAAATTCAAAAGAAAAGACATAACTCCTTTTTTTTCCATTAAACTTTTCCCATAAAAGGATACAAGAGCCACATCATCAAAAACTCGCAAAAAACCCCATTCTATGCTTTCCAGTATTTCATTAAACACCTCACTTGCTTCCTTTTTTAAATAAGGAGGCACAAGAACCGTTATCGTGGTCTTCCCCCTTGAAGAGGGAGAGGTAATAATATAGGTAAGGGAAATACCTTTTTCACTTATTCTTTCAAACACATCCAGTATAACACCTATTTTATCTGGCACATCAAGCAAGGTAAATAAAACAAGAGGATACCTTATATTTATTGATTCTATGTTCTTTTCAGCCATTTTCAAAAAAGAGAAATAAGCTCATTTATCTCACTTTCCCCATGTTTTTCCGTTGCCCCTGTCAGCAAATACTTATCCTTGAATCCAAACTTTTTCAAAGGTACACCTGGCATTATTCCCTTTTCCTTTATACTTTTATCCACAAAAACTCCTGCATCCTCCTTGAGTTCAACAACAAATTCTCTGAAAATATCCCCTTCAAAGGGGAAACTATATCCCTTTTCCTTTAAGGCTTTTTTAATTTTTAAAGTATTTAAATGGGTTTTTAAAGCAACCTCCCTTAATCCCTCCTTTCCCATATAAAGTATATAAAAAAGTATATAAATTGCACATAGCATTTGATTTGTGCATATATTACTTGTTGCCTTTTCCCTTCTTATATGCTGTTCCCTTGTCTGAAGAACCATAACATAACCTTCTTTACCTTCCATATCAACCGTTCTTCCTGCAATCCTTCCAGGCATCATTCTTATAAAATCCTTCTTTGCAGTAAATATTCCTGCATACGGACCCCCATAGGAAGGAAAAAGTCCAAGGGGCTCTCCTTCACAAACAGCCATATCAGCCTCATACTCACCAGGAGGTGCTATTAAAGATATTGAAACAGGGTCAAAAATAGAAATTAAAAGGATATTCTTTTCTTTTGTTATCTCTCTAAGTTTAAAAGGGTCCTCAAGTATCCCAAAGAAATTAGGGTGTTGAAAAGCAAAAAGCGAGACTCTTTCATCTATCTTTTCTTTTAAATCCTTAAGGTCAACTGTTCCTTTTTTTTCATCATATTTAACATATTCTATCTCAAGGGTGTGTTTTGTATAGGTTTCACATACTTTTTTGTAAAAGGGATTTATATTATCCGCAATTAAAGCTTTATCTTTTTTATTAATCCTTTTTGCCATTAAAACTGCTTCTGCAAAAGCAGAGGCACCATCATACATAGAGGAATTTGCCACCTCCATCCCTGTTAATTCACATATTGCCGTCTGAAACTCATACATAGCCTGCAGTATCCCCTGAGAAATTTCTGCCTGATATGGGGTATAAGCGGTAAGAAAGGAGGAGTTTTTCATAAAAAACCTGAGAGCAGGGGGGACATAGTGGTCATAGGCTCCTGCTCCCCCAAAAATTTTAAGCACCTTATTTTCCCTTGCAAGTTTTGTAACATATCTTTCAACCTCTAATTCTGATAAGGCATAGGGAAGGGGGATTTCTTCTTTTAATTTAATTTCTTCGGGTATTACCCAAAGAAGCTCATCAATATCTTTTATATTTAAGAATCCAAGTATTTTCTTATAAGCCTCTTTCTTATCAGGAATAAAAGGCATCAGGTTTCTCCTATATGTTTTTTATAAGCTTCCGCTGATAAAAGATTTTTAATTTCTTCTGGATCCTTGATTCTAATTTTAAAAATCCATCCGTGCCCATAGGGATCATTGTTGATAATTCCAGGCTCATTTTCAAGTTCCTCATTAACCTCTATTACCTCTCCTGAAAGGGGAGAATAAAGCTCTGCCACGGTTTTAACTGCCTCTATTGTTCCACAGGGTTCAAACTGATTAACCTCCTCTCCCACAGTAGGAACTTCAACATAAACAATATCAGAAAGCTCGCCCTGTGCAAAATCAGTTATACCAACAGTTGCAATTTCACCTTCAATTCTAACCCATTCGTGCTCCCTTGTATATTTCAAATCTTCCGGAATATGCATTTTTAAAACCCTCCTTAAAGTAATCAAAAGGGATTTGAACCCTTATTTTTAAATTTTATAATATAGGATTATTGTTGCAAAAATCAAAAAAATTTGGCATAATAGAAATTAAATGAAGGCTTTACTTGCAATTTCAGGTGGTATCGATTCAAGCACTGCCCTTTATATTTTAAAGAATAAAGAATTTTATATTGAAGCAGTTACCCTTTTTTTATGGGACAAAAATTCTCATAAAAGAGCCTGCTGTTCCCTTGAAGCAGTTCAGAGAGCAAGAAAAATATGTTACAGATACAAAATAAAACACTCTATAATTGATTCAAGAAGGGAATTTGAAGAAATAATTGTAGGGGAGAATTTTTTAAAAAAATACAAAGAGGGGCTAACTCCAAATCCCTGTGTTTTCTGCAACAGATTTTTCAAGTTCGGTTTACTTATTGAGGAAATGAAAAAAAGAAAACTTGATTTTCTTGCCACAGGTCATTATGCAAAAACTTATAAGGAAAATGGAAAATATTTTATAAAAAAAGCAAAGGATAAAGAAAAGGACCAGAGCTATTTTCTTTCAATGATAAACCCTGAGGTGATAAAGCATCTTCTTTTTCCACTCGGAGATTTAACAAAAAAGGAAGTAATTGAAATTGCAAAAAGAGAAAACCTATTTTTACCCTCTTATGAGGAATCACAGGATTTATGTTTTATAAATACAAATATAAAAGATTTTTTAAGGGAAAGGATAGGTATAAAAAGGGGGTATATTTTTTTCAGAGGCAAAAAAGTCGCTGAGCATGAGGGTTTTTACAACTTCACAATAGGCCAAAGAAGGGGATTAAATCTTGCCCTGGGTGAAAAACTTTATGTGAATAAAATAGATCCAAAAGAAAATAGTGTTTGTGTAGATATGGGAAAAGAGGTGATGAAAACAAAAGTTTATGCAGGTAAAATAAATCTATTTGTTCCTATTAAAGGTGAAAAAATATTAAAAGTAAAGATAAGAAATTTGCATAAGGAAAGTCCTGCAAGGGTAAAGTTTTATGAGGATTATGCTGAGATAGAATTCTTTGAGCCCCAGTTCGCTCCCACACCAGGACAGATTGCTGCCTTTTACGAGGAGGATATTCTTTTGGGAGGAGGTATAATTTATGAAAATAGACAAAATAGCAATAATTGATTTTGGTTCACAATATACAATGCTAATTGCAAGAAGAATAAGGGAAATGAAGGTTTATTCCATTATACTCTCTCCTTATGAAAAAGATTTAATAAAAATGCTTGATTCACCTGATATAAAGGGAATAATTCTTTCCGGGGGTCCAAAAAGTGTGTATGATATAAATTCACCCAAAATAGATAAAGAAATTTTTAATTTATATAAGCCTGTCCTGGGAATATGTTATGGAGAACAATTAATTGCTCATATTTTGGGTGGAAAGGTCTCAAAAAGCGAAAAAAGGGAATATGGATTTGCTTTATTCAAAACAAAGAAAAAATCCCAGCTATTTGAGGGAACTCCTTCTTGTTTCCAGGTCTGGATGAGTCACGGTGATTATGTGGAAAAAATTCCTGAGGGTTTTCTTGTAACCGGTTATACTGAGAATACTCCTTTTGCAGCAATTGAGAATCAAAAGCTTAAAATATATGGTCTTCAGTTCCATCCGGAGGTTTATCATACAAAATACGGTAAAAAGATAATATCAAATTTTCTATTTAAAATTGTAAAAGCAAGCAGGAATTGGAGACTTAAAGATTTTATAGAAGAAAAAATAAAAGAAATAAAAGAGGTGGTTAAAAATGAACCTATTTTCCTTGCTCTTTCAGGTGGTGTTGATTCTTCTGTTCTTGCTTTTCTAATTAAAAGAGCTTTTACAGAAAATTTCTATCCTATATTTGTAGATACAGGGCTTTTAAAAGAAGGGGAAAAGGAGAGAGTTAAAGAAATTTTTAAAGATTTTAAAAATTTATTAGTTATAGATGCAAAAAAAGAATTTTTAGATGCTTTAAAGGGGGTAAAGGACCCTGAAGAGAAAAGAAAAATTGTAGGAAATTTATTTTTTAAAGTTTTTGAAAGAGAAGCAAGAAAAATAATAAAAAGTAAAAATAAAAAGATAGGATTTTTGGCTCAGGGAACCCTTTATCCTGACCTTATAGAGTCAAAAAGCTATAAAGGACCTTCAAGTAAAATAAAAACCCATCATAATGTAGGGGGTGTTCCTAAGGAGCACTCTTTTATATTGCTTGAGCCTTTTAAAGAACTCTTTAAGGATGAAGTAAGAAAAATAGGTAAAAAACTGGGGGTTCCTGAGGAAATAATAAAAAGACATCCCTTTCCTGGTCCTGGAATGGCTGTAAGAATATTGGGAGAAGTAACAGAAGAAAATTTAAAAATAATTAAAAAGGCAGATAAAATTGTTGAGGAGGAAATTAAAAAGGCGGGGCTTTATAATAAATTGTGGCAGATTTTTCCTGTTTTTTTACCCTTTAAATCTGTTGGGGTGATGGGTGATGAAAGGACATATGAATATGTG
>FWWL01006056.1_pt1 | contig 17987 bp, 21 predicted proteins | sample 2228331 | NCBI WGS metagenome assembly FWWL01 (sample SAMEA103939775, study PRJEB20133) | metagenome
ATCGCCGTGCCGATGATGGCATAGGAGAGTTCTTTGAACAAAATCTCAGCCATGCAGTGCTGCTTTCTTTGCCACGAATTACACGAATTTTCAATAATTTGTCTTGTTTATGCCACGAATTGCACGAATTTTCACGAACTATTTTTTCGTGTCAATTCGTGAAATTCGTGGCGGAATAGCGCGCTGCTTCACCTGAAGTTGGGCCGCGCACCCACCGCGTGCAAAATGCGTCTCACGGCTTCACCTGCCTCACTCCCCTCTCCTGCGAGGGGAGAAGCCGGGGGTGAGGCCTCCGTGGATGAGGTCGCTATACAACTCGCACGCCCGTCTGGCGAATCTCCGCCGCCAGCGGATGGCTGGCATTGAAATCTTCCGGTGGGAAAGAATGCGGCTGCATTCGATCATCAATCTGCGCCGCCTGGCGCATCAGGTCCAGGCATTCATTGTGGAAGAGCATCATGGCTCATGGTTACTTTCAATCACAGGCTCACCGACAGACTCAACCTGATGCCCATGCGGGTTCCGGGACATCCAGCGTAATCATGATGCCGTCTGGTTCAAACGGCACATCCGTCGCCAGCATGTCTTCGGCCCCGATCCGCAACGACTCAAGCAAGGCCTCTCGTGTCTTCTCTTGGGCATTGACGCCGGGCAAGTCAACCAGCCAGCCAATCCACCAACCGTCGCTTTGTTTGATCACCGCTCGATACTTCATCCTTCACCTCACAAACGGTACATCCAGATCCTTACAGATCTTGCGCGCCAGTTCATCAACGATCTCGTTGTGCCGCGGCACCTGCGTCTTGCGATTACCGCGCTGGTAGATGCTATGCCGACGGCCTTCCCGCACCAACACGGCTCCGTGAGCGATCAGATGCTTGATGAGTTGACTCCGTTTCATTGTAACAAGGAACGCAGGTCAGCTTCCACGTGCGCCACCTGCACGCCCAGCTTGCTCGCTACCAGCGCGCAGGCCGGCGTCGAATTGACATCGCCGAGCATCTTATCGTGTTTATGCCACGAATGACACGAATTTTCACGAAATATTTCTTTTTTCGTGTCAATTCGTGTCAATTCGTGGCGGAGTAGCGCGCTGCTTCATCTGACGTCTGGAGTAACACCTGCGACATGAATGCCTCTTGCACAGTTCCGTGCCCTTTTTAATGAAAGAGAAGAGCTGCTGTCAAACCTAGGTCGAAAAGCACGGCGGAAAGGGCCCGTTTTCGGTTATCGAACAGGCATGCAAGGGGCTTTGGAAAAAGTGTTTCGTAGGCGTGCCGGGCTGGGATATGCTAAGGGGGACGTGGCGAAGGATGGGTCTTGAAGAGTCTGCCTGGAGATGATGAGCGGTTCCAAAGACGTGGTGGCGGTGGAGAATCTGGTGAAGCGGTTTCGCCGGGTGACGGCGGTGGACGGTGTGTCCTTTCGTGTGCGGCGCGGCGAATGCTTCGGGCTGCTCGGACCCAACGGAGCGGGAAAAAGCACCACCATTCGAGCCCTCTACGGGTTTTCTCCACCCACATCAGGCCGAGTGAGCGTCTTCGGCCTGGATATCCGCACGCATTGGCGTACCATCAAGGACCGCCTCGGTGTCTGCCATCAGGAAAACACGCTGGATCCGGACCTTACCGTGGAAGAAAACCTGTGGATCTTTGCCGGCTATTTCGGTATCGGACTTGCCGAAGCTAAAGTTCGAGCGGCGGCTCTTTTGGAATTTTTTGCCTTGACCCACAAGAAAACGTCCAAAGTGGCGGATCTTTCGGGAGGCATGACACGACGCCTTATTCTGGCGCGAGCCATGATCAACCGTCCGAAGCTTCTTATTCTGGATGAACCCACCACGGGTCTGGACCCCCAGAGCCGTCATCTGCTCTGGCAAAAACTGGAATCCCTGAAAGCCGAAGGCCTCACGGTGGTCCTCACCACCCACTACATGGAAGAGGCGGCCCGGTTATGCGACCGTCTGGTGATCATGGATCACGGCCGAATCCTGGTGGAAGGGGAACCGGAGGCTCTGGTGGCGCGCTATGCAGGAGCCGACGTTCTGGAAATTCCGGAACCTGAGGAAGAACTTCGTCGCTATGTTCAAGAAAACCGGCTGGAACACGATGATTTGGGGCATCGGCTTTTACTCTACGTGCCGGAAGGTTCCCCCATGCTGGATGTGGTTCGAAACCGGTTTTGCGTGCGGCAATGCACATGGCGCCGAAGCACGCTGGAAGATGTGTTTTTGCGGTTGACCGGGCGGGAACTGCGCGAATGAGCCCCATGGAGGTAGGATCCGTATCCTGGAGGTTTGTCAAGGTCTGGAGGCGCAATCTCTGGACGTACCGGCGTATCTGGAAGGTGAGCTTTCTCACACCGCTTCTGGAACCTCTTTTTTTTGTGGCCGCCTTCGGGTTGGGACTCAGCGGTTTTATCGGAGAAATTGTCTACGCCGGCAGACCGTTTGACTACCCCACTTTCATCGCCCCGGGTCTGGTGGCTTCCACCATGATGAACAACGCCTTTTTTGAAACCACCTACGCGTCCTTTGTGCGCATGTACTATCAAAAGACCTTTGACGGCATGCTGGCCACACCTTTGAGCCTGGAAGAGATCATGATCGGAGAGATCGTCTGGAGCGCCACCAAGTCGGTGGTGGCCGCCGCCCTCATGAGCACCGTTTTGGCTCTGCTGGGTTTCGTCCATCCCTGGTCCGTGCTCACCTTGATCCCCACGGCCTTTGTGGGCGGCTTGGCCTTCGGAGCCCTGGGGCTGTGGATCACCGGGATCACGCCCCATATCGAAATGTTCAACTTACCGGTGTTTCTCCTGATTACTCCCATGTTTCTCTTTTCAGGAACCTTTTTCCCCGTCTCCTCCCTGCCGCCCTGGGCTTCGGGGCTCGCTCGAGCTTTTCCGCTCTATCACCTGGTGGAACTGTGCCGCAGGGCTCAAATCGGCGCGGCGGAAACGGCAGCCTGGCTGAACTGGGCGTATCTTGTCGTGTGTGCGGCGGTCTTTATCGTTTTGGCTGTTCGTGCCATGAAACGCCGCCTCATTCACTAAGGAACCAGCCACGGGCCTCACAGCGGGCGACTTTCGTCGTGCCCGTCCCTTTGAAATGGGACGCAGATGGACGCTGAAGAACGCTGATTCTATTCTTTCTTAAGAGGCCGCGCGGGTTTCGGCGATTTCTGCTGCCAGTTCACTGCGCCGGTGCTGGATCAGGCGCTGGCGGATGATCTCTATCAGCTTTTTCGCTGCTCCGCCGCTCCTCTGCACCTCCGCTCAGTACGCCCTCACTCCAGGAGCAACGCCTTCTTCAGAGCCCTCTCAATACGGGACATCAACTCTGGCGACAAATGCCCCAATCTGCGCTGCAGCACTGAGTAATGGACTATCGCTAGCTTCTCAGCCTTGACCACCGATGTCTTTGCCAGCCCGGTTTGAGCGAAATCCTGTTCCTCCTCCTGGATCAACACCCAGGTCTCCCGCAGCGGTCTGGCTGGCATCCTTGAAAAGACCCCTATCACCACCACATCTTCCTCAAATACTGCCCATACCAGCGCCGGTCTGACTTTTGTGGTCGTCAGGTCGGTGAAAGGAAATCGCACCAGCCAGATCTCACCGCGCCGAGAGCTCATCTGTGAGGTGGTCATAGATGTCTTCTCCGGGTTCGTTCCATTCGGCAAACCCTGTTACGGCCAGGGACATCATCTCAAATGTTTCAGCACGTTCCCCTATTTCATCGGCCAATCGCATGAACTCCAGGGGCGGCAACCGAAAGACAAGGGCCTTGATTTCATCCACCGTCAAAGTCACGCCTGTTTGCTGCATACGAATCACCCCCTCTGCTCCCTTTGAAATGGGACGCAGATGGACGCTGAAGAACGCTGATTTTATTCGGTTGTTTATCTGTGTTCGTCTACGTTTATCGGCGCCGATCTGCGTTTTCTACGTTCCACCCCTTGCGGCGGTTGTCGTATGCCTTTCGAACGACAGCGCACGATGGAACGCTGATGATAGCGATGGACGCTGAGGACGCTGAAGAACGCTGATAAGCGCTGTTTTTTATCTGCGTTTTTCAGCGTTCATCTGCGTCCTATTCCAATAGGCATGGGCGATGGCGTTTCGCATCTCGGCCATACCGCGAATGCGGGGTCAGTTATCCAGCCGCAAGCTCTGCTCCCAGGCTCCTGTCATAAACGCGTCACCCCGCTGCAAGCGGTCCGCAACCTGATCCTCAGTGTATACCAGCAGGTCCACGCCGACCGGCAAATCAAAATAGCGATAGAAGGCGCGAATCTGCTCCAGCGGTTGCCCGCATTGCCCGCCCCGCAGCACAATGAGGACGTCCACGTCACTCGTGCCCGTCTGATCACCCCGCGCAATGGAGCCGAAGACGCGCACCTCTGCCTCTTCCGGGTATTCGGCCCGGATCTTCTCGGCGATCTCCCGCAAGCGAGCCAGCAGCTTATCACGCTCGATGGAGATGATCCTCACAGAACCGTAGAATCTCTCGCGCAGCATCCACTGCCTCGCGTGCCTTCGGCTCGTTGTAATAGTCGGCCGGCTTGCCTTCCGCAAACCCGTTTGGGTAAGGAGTCGGGATATAGTGCGCGTCCAATAACTGCGCCCGCTCAATCATGGCCGGCGGCACGGCCACCTCGGCCAGCTGCCGTAACATCGGCGTAATGGAGTGACCCCAGGCCGTATAGCCACGATACATCAGCAACGCTTTCACGGCCTTCTCGGCCGCCTGCTGTGCCGAGAAACACGCCTATTCCCAGTACTCGTACCGTATGTCTAATTCTGCCTTGCTCAAATCGCGCTCTGCTTGCTCCAGCCAATCCAGATAGCGGTTCACCGTCGCCTCCTCATCTGCATCAACGATGACCATGGAGGGCCTGACGCAACTGCATCGCTTCTTGTCTGGCGGCCGTGATCAAAAGCATTATGCCTCATTACAGCTGCTCCTTTGGCAGTTTTTCATTCACGCTCAATTTGCTCGCCACCAGCGCACCCGCCGGCGCGGGGTTTTTGGGGTCGGTTGTAAAGCCCTCACGTCGTGGGAGTCCATGACAACGGTTCGGCGTTTCACCTATCGAATGATCGGCTGCTCTGAACCCAGATTCCACCGAGACGACCGGGATTTTCATGACGCCCAAGGAAAAAACACCATGGTTCTTTCTTCATACCTTAGTCGTAAAAGTTCCTGATGACAAGTTCGCTGGTTAGCGATTTTCATTTGTTGGGGCGGACCGATGTGTCCGCCCCAACAGGCGGGCGGCAAAGGGCGCAGACGCCGGTTCACCCCGTACGTTTTTGGATTTCGTGGCGGGTACGCCGGTCCGCCCCTACAGGGTTTTTGTGAGGTTGTCATGGCATTGGGCCGCGCGGGTTTGAATACGGTCCAACACAGCCTGCACCTTTTGCTCGGCATCCTTTCGAAATGCGGCATCCTGAATGGATTTCAGGTTGATCCAAACATTGTAGGCGGCAATTTTTGCGGCGGCGGCGATCATCTGCACGGCGGCTCCGGCGTCGCTGACCGCATTGGGGTTTCCGGATCGGACCGCTTCCAGGGCATCTTCCAGGATTCGGTCCAGGGTCAAAAGCGTTTCCAGGGGCACTTGAGCTGCTTCGCGAAAAGCATGCTGCACGGCGGCATCACGTCGAGCCTGCTCTTCTTTCGTGTTTCGAGGCAGCCGAAAACTTTCCACAACCGCCATGTAAGCTTCGGTGTCCTGTTGCATGAGCCCCTGGAACGCCGCCCGATGTTCTTCAGCTCTTTTTTCCATGGCCGCCATCAAAGGGTGCCGATCCCGAAATTTTTCCTTGGCCAAGGTAAGCCGGGCCACCATGGCCGTGAGGGCCGCAGCCAGGGCGCCGGCCAAGGCCGCCACACTGCCTCCGCCGGGAACCGGCTGGGAAGAAGCCAGTTCTTCAAGAAACTCCATCACGGTCAGCTGGTTCAGATCCTTTATCATTCATGCACTCCTACGGCACGTATCGTTCGCCTTTTTTGTACACTTCACGCACGGGGTTGGATCCGGCATGAAAAGCGATGATGGCCGGTGTTTCCCCATCAAGCACGAGAAAATCCGCTTGTTTTCCCACATCCAGGCTTCCCACGCGTGACGCCGTTTCCAGAGCATAGGCGGCGTTCAAAGTTGCCGCCGTCAAGGCTTCTTCCACGCTGAGGCCCATCATGAGAACGGCCAAGCCGAACACAAAAGGCATGGATTCCGTGTACGAAGATCCCGGGTTCGCGTCAGTGGCCAGCGCCACGGGCACTCCCAGATCCATCATGGTGCGCGCTTTCGCGAAGGGTTTACGCAGGCTGTAGGCGGTGGCCGGAAGCACCACGGCGATGGTTCCCGACCGAGCCATGGCTCGAAGGTTTTCTTCACGGGCCGCCAGCAAATGTTCCGCCGAAACCGCTCCCAGTTCCGCCGCCAACGCGGCCCCTCCCAGGTCGTGGACTTCATCGGCATGCAGCTTGGCTCCAAGACCGGCTTTCTGAGCCGCTCGCAAAATACGTCGCGTCTGTTCCAGGGAAAAGACGCCCTCTTCACAGAACACATCACAAAACCTGGCGATGCCTTGGTGTGCCACCTGCGGAATCATTTCTTCAATGACCAGGTCCACGTAAGCGTCCGGCCGATCCCGGTATTCTTCCGGTACGGCATGAGCCCCCAAAAAGGTGGCGACCACATCCAGCGGGGATTCGCGGTCCAGGCGTTGGATGATGCGAAGCATTTTCAGTTCCGTTGCCGTCTCAAGCCCATAGCCGCTCTTGATTTCCATGGTTGTGGTGCCCAGACGCAAAGCGGCGAAAGCCCTTTGCCGAGTGGCCTCAAAAAGGGTTTCCTCATCCGTTTCCCGAACCGATCGCACCGTGGAAAGAATACCTCCTCCTTGCCTGAGGATTTCCAGGTATTCCACGCCCTGCAGCCTCATGGAAAATTCACGTTCCCGTGGCGCCACGAAACACAGGTGAGTATGCGGATCCACAAAGCCGGGAATGACACAGCGCCCCTGAAGATCCACTTCAAGGTCCAGATGCTGTGGATGCAGCCCCTGCAAGACCTCGTCCTCAGGCCCTACAGCTTCGATGATTCCGTTTCGGCACAGTAGAGCCCCTCGATCCACCACACGCAGCCTTCCCTGTTCGGGTCCTGCCTTGGGTGTTCCGATATCCACCGGTGTGTGAATGGCGGCGTTTCGAAAAAGCTTGGTGATCATGGGAGGTCACCTTCAAGCATTTCCAGCATCTTGAGTTCGATGACCTGGTCGGGAGTAAAATCTTTGATCTGAAGGTAATAGGCGGCGCTGTCCAAAAGAGCCGCGGCGGGGACCATGCCGTAAATTTCGGTTTCCACTACCGGTACCCCCCAGCGTTTGGCTTCCATGCGGATAAGTTCCGTGATTCGGTAAAGGGTGTTTTTTTCGCAATCGGTGACGTTGAGGCTGACTTGCACGAGGCCGCGTTCTTCCAAAGCGAGGCCGATTCCCTTGACATGGCCCAGACCGCCGCTGGAGGCACGTATCGTCTTGGCGATTTCTTTGGCGATACGCACATCGGTGGTGCCGAGGTTCACGTTGAAAGCCACCAGGAACTTTCGAGCTCCGATGACGGTGGCGCCGGCCGTGGGATGAAGCCTTGGTTCTCCAACGTCCGGGTGTCGTTCGGGGTTTTCGATTTCCTTTTTCAAGCCTTCGTATTGGCCTCGGCGAATGACTTCCAGGTGTGACCGTTCCGGACGAAGGGCTGCTTCTTCGTAGAAATAAACAGGGATGCCGGTTTCCTGCCAGTACCGTCGGCCGAATTCTCGGGCCAGTGTCACGCATTCTTCCATGGAAATATGGCGCAGCGGCACAAACGGGATCACGTCCACAGCCCCAATGCGAGGATGGGCGCCTTGATGCCGATTCAGGTCGATATGGGCGACGGCCGCCTTGGTGGCTTCCAGCAAGGCTTCCTGAATGGGGCCTGGAGTTCCGGCAAGACTGACCACCAGCCGATTGTGGTCGGGGTCGGCTCGGTAATCCAGCAGGGCGCAGCCCCGACGTCCGCGAAACGGGGCCACGATGGCTTCGATGATTTCAGGACGGCGTCCTTCACTGAAGTTGGGGACACATTCGATCCATGGCGTCATAGGGGGCCTTTCTGAAGTGCTTTAGACATTGAAATGGGTAGAGGCGCATGGTGGAGGGGGAAGGGGGGCGGACACATCGGTCCGCCCCTACAAAGAATGCCCGTTTATCCGTTCCTAGAAAGAATGTCCCTCGGTCCGCGCCAACAAAGAATGTCCGTTTATCCGTTCCTAGAAAGAATGTCCCTCGGTCCGCGCCAACAAAGAATGTCCGTTTATCCGTTCCTAGAAAAAATGTCCTTTGATCCGCCTCGACAAAGAATGTTGGTTTTTCCGACCCTGCAAGGAATGTTCGTCTTACAGGTTCTACCGGGAAGGCAACATGGGAATTTTGACACCTCGCTCGCGGGCCACTTCCACGGCGCGTTCGTATCCGGCATCGGCATGGCGCATGATCCCTGTGGCCGGGTCATTTCGTAGCACCGTGGTCACCCGCACTTCTCCTTCGTCGGTGCCGTCGGCCACGGTGACCTGGCCTGCGTGCAACGCATAACCGATCCCTACGCCGCCTCCGTGATGAAAACTGACCCAGCTGGCCCCTGAAGCCGTGTTGACTAAGGCGTTGAGGACCGGCCAGTCGGCGATGGCATCGGATCCGTCCTTCATGGCTTCGGTTTCCCGGTTAGGGGAGGCCACGGAACCGCAATCCAGATGGTCACGGCCGATGACAAGAGGCGCTTTGACGGCGCCTCGGCGGACCAAATCGTTAAAAATCTTTCCGGCCTTGTCCCGTTCCCCGTAACCGAGCCAACAGATGCGTGCCGGCAGTCCCATGTGCGCCACACGGGCTTCGGCCATTCGCAACCAGCGCACCATGCGCGTCTTTTCGGGAAAAGCTTCCATCAGGGCATGATCGGTGACGATGATGTCCTGGGGATCTCCGGAAAGGGCGGCCCAGCGAAAAGGACCTTCGCCTTCACAAAACAGAGGGCGAATATAAGCGGGCACGAATCCCGGAAAATCAAAGGCGTTTTTCACACCTCTCTTGAACGCCTGACCTCGCAGATTGTTGCCGTAATCGAAAGCAACGGCCCCTCGATGCATCATGTCCAGAATGGCCCGGCAATGGACCGCCATGGAATCCATGGCCATGTCGATGTAGCGTTTTGGGTCCTTGCGGCGCAAGGCCAGAGCTTCTTCGTAGGGAAGTCCCGCCGGCACGTACCCGTTCAATTCGTCATGGGCACTGGTCTGGTCCGTGACCACATCGGGAACAAAGCCCATATCCAGCATCCTGGGTAAAACTTCGGCGCAGTTTCCCAAAAGACCGATGGAAAGGGCTCTTTTGGCTTCCGCCGCTTGGCGCGCCATGACAACGGCTTCGTTCAGGTCTTCCACCGACACGTCCAGATAGCGTGTTTCCAGACGCCGTTGCATGCGACGCCGATCCACTTCCACACAAATGGCCACACCTTCGTTCATGGTGACCGCCAAAGGCTGCGCCCCGCCCATGCCCCCGAGACCCCCGGTCACGGTGATCTTGCCCGCCAGAGAACCGCCGAAATGCTTCTGCGCCAAAGCGGCAAAGGTTTCGTAGGTTCCCTGAAGAATGCCTTGAGTGCCGATGTAAATCCAGGAGCCGGCGGTCATTTGACCGAACATGATGAGTCCCTTGGCTTCCAGTTCGTGGAAATATTCCCAGGTCGCCCAGGCGGGAACCAGATTGGCGTTGGCGATCAGCACACGAGGGGAGGTCGGGTAGGTTTTGACGATCCCTACGGGTTTTCCCGACTGCACCAGCAGGGTTTCATCGTTTTCCAGATCCAGGAGCGCTTGAACGATGGCGTCAAAGCACGCCCAGTTGCGAGCCGCTTTGCCGGTGCCTCCGTAGACGATGAGTTCTTCTGGTTTTTCTCCCGTTTCCGGATCCAGGTTGTTACACAGCATACGGAGAGCCGCTTCCTGATGCCAGCCTTTGCAATGGAGCTGAGAGCCCCGAGGAGCTCGAACCGGACGAGGGACACCGCAGCCGATCCGCAGCTCTTTGAGTAATTTTTCCTTCGGAGTGAGGCTCATTTATCTTTGTCCTCCTTAAAAACATTTTGCGGGCGGAAAGCCCGAGCTTCCAGGCACCAGCCCGGATGTGTCGGGGTGAGGCGCCGCCTCGCCCCGACCCTAACTCAAAACGGCATGCGATGCAGCGGTCATTGTGCGTTCTTGGAGAAGCAACTGTGTCATCCTGATCTGAAGTCCGTGCCGTCCGAATGCTGTGGGCTTTCGCAAGGCATGGAGCAGTCCTTCGTGCGGCTTTTTCTAAGGCGTGATCACAGCGGGATCCTTGACCACGTCAAAGAAGCGAAAGGCACCATCCTTGACGATCTGGACCTGAACATCCTTGACCACTTCCCCCACGGCTGTGAAACCTTGAATGAGACCTGTCAAGCCGTTGAAATCCTTGGTGGCGGCCAAAGCCTTTTGCACGGCGGCTCCTTCCGTGCTTTTTGCTCGACGCATGGCATCACAAAGGATCATAAAGGCGTCGTAAGCCGAAGCTCCTACCATGTCCGGTTCAATGCCGAAGCGTTCCTTATAAAGTTTAAGATATTCTTGAACTTCCGGTCTCGGGTCATCCCGGTTCAGGTTGGTGACAATGAGAAAACCTTCGGCGGCCTTGCCGGCGATTTCCAAAAATTTTGGTGAGTCAGCTCCTTCTTCCCCGAAAATGGTGGCCGTGATTCCCATTTCACGAGCCTGGCTTACAATGGGCCCTGTTTGAAAATAATAGCCGCTGGCAAAAAGGAGGTCCGGGTTCTTTTCCTTAACCACGGCCAGGTACGGCTTAAAATCTTGTTCCTTGAAAGGATAGGCTTGTTCGTAGACCAATTCGACGGCAGGGGCGTTCTTGGAGAGGTATTCCTTAAAGCCTGCGGCCAGGGTACGACCGAAATCGTTGTCACTGACAAGCAAAGCGATCTTTTTGGCTTTTAGTTTGTTGACGGCCACATGGGCGGCGGCTCGACCTTCCACCATGCCCAAAAAGCCATTGCGAAAACAGTATTCACCGGCTGTGGTGATATCTGGATGCACGGCATAGGCGGCGATAAAAGGAATGCGTTCTTCCTGAAAGATGGGTGCTACGGCTCGGGTCGGTGTACTGTAAGAACCTCCGACCACACCCACCACACGATCCTGCTGGATGAGTTTTTGCGCTAATCCAACAGCTTCCTTAGCATCGGCGCGATCGTCATAGACCACCAGTTCGACTTTTTTGCCTAGAATGCCGCCCCCTTGATTCACCTTTTCCAAGGCAAGCTGGACCGAATTTTTCACGCTGGCACCGTCAGCGGCGGCAGGGCCCGTAAGGGGTGCCAGGAGACCGATTTTGACGGTTTCCGCCGCCGCAGCGGCACCAAAGAAAGAAAGCACGAAAGACAGGACCAGGGACCAAAGCAGCGCTCTTTTCATCTCAGCATCCTCCTGTAAAACGGTTCATCCTTGTTCGTGCCCCATGAACCACAACCACCATCGATTCCGTGACCTCACAGCACCCTTGACGGGATTCGTGTGCCAATCATTTTCTCCCGTCCCCGGTTTCTTCGGCAAGGCCCAAATAAGCTTTTTGAATGGAAACATCATCCAGAAGACGGCGTGCTTCGCCTTCCATGAGTAAAGTGCCTGTTTCCAGCACGTAAGCTCGATGAGAAATTTCCAGGGAGGCTCGAGCGTTCTGTTCCACCAGAAGCATGGTGAGCCCATGATCTTGATTGAGGGACCGTAAAAGATCAAAAACTTGGTCCACCAGCTTGGGCATGAGGCCCATGGAGACTTCATCCACCAGAAGAAGCTTAGGGTCGGAAACCAAGGCTCGAGCGATGGCCAGCTGTTGCTGTTCGCCGCCCGAAAGCGTCTGGGCCGGCTGGTGGCGTCGTTCCTTGAGCACGGGAAAAAGCTCATGAATCCATGCCAACCGATCTTTCCAAGGCATTTTTCCCTTGAGGCGATAAAGCCCGATCATAAGATTTTCCTGAACGGTCAATCGAGGAAACACGCGGGCTCTTTCGGGGACTAACCGAATCCCTTGGCGGGCTCTTTGATGCACCGGTTCAACGGAGATATCTTCGCCTTGAAAGCGCACTGTGCCGAATTGCAAAGGCACAAGGCCCATGATTCCGTTGAGAATCGAGCTTTTTCCGGCGCCATTGGTGCCTATGATGGAGACCAGTTCCCCTTGGTTCACCACAAAGCTCACATCCTGCACCGCCCTGACATCCCCGTAGGCAATATGCATCCCTCGAACCTCAAGCATCATGGCCGCGTCCTCCTCGACCGAGATATGCCTCGATAACTTGAGGGTTTCGCGCCACTTCGGCCGGGGTTCCTTCAGCGATCTTTCGACCGTGGTCCAGCACCACGATACGATCGGAAAGCTTCATGGCCACGCGCATGTTATGTTCGATCAAAAGCACCGAGATGCCTTCTTGGCGAATGCGTGCCACCAGAGCCATAAGAGGCGCGATTTCTTCTTCACGCAATCCAGAAAAGGATTCATCCAAAAGAAGAAGCCGGTGTCCGACGGCCAAAGCTCGAGCGATTTCCAGGCGGCGTAGATGCCCCAAGGGCAGCAGGGCCGCTCGGCGATGAGCCTCTCGCATCAGCCCGACTTTTTCCAGCAAATGTTCTGCTTGACGTCGTGTGGCCGACCCCGTCCACCGAGAAAAGGATTTCCAGATTCTTCGGTAGTGAAGCAGGCCGCAGGCCACAATGACGTTTTCCAGGACCGTGAGGTTGGAAAAGGGTTTGACGATTTGGAATGTGCGGCCCAGACCCAAAGCAGCGATACGGTGTGGGGGCAGACCGTCGGAACGTCGTCCCGCAAAGTGGATTTCTCCGGCCGTGGGTGCATAGACTCCGGATATCAGGTTGAAGCAGACCGTCTTTCCGGCCCCATTGGGGCCAAGCAATCCCAAAATTTCTCCGGGGTGCAGATCAAAGCTGACGCCGTCTACGGCTCGAAGCCCTCCGAAATGCTTGGCAAGATTGTGCACACGCAACAGAACCTCGCTCATGAAGCCGCCTCCCGAACCCGCTTCAGTCGGCCGAAAATTCTACGAGCCAAGCTGGCCTCGCCGAGGAGTCCTCCAGGCTGAAAGCGGATCATGAGAAGCAAAAGCACCGTGTAGAGCAGAAACCGAACCTCCATCAGGGGTCGAAAGAATTCGGGAAGGCTGACCAAAATGAGCGCTCCGAGCACGGGACCCCACAAGGTGCCCATGCCTCCCAGAACAATGGTGGAAAGGAGCATCACCGAAACAGGAAAACTAAAATCGCCGGCACTGATGAAACGCATGAAATGGGCATAGAGCACTCCACCGAGTCCGGCCATGGCCGTTCCAAGAAGAAAGGCCAAGAGTTTGAATCGAACGGGTGAAATTCCCACGCTGGATGCCGCTGTTTCCTCTTCTCGAAGGGCAAAACACGCAAGACCCGCCCAGCTTGTCGTGAACCAACGGCACAGGATCAAGACCACGGCGAGAAAAGCGGAGCAAAGCAAAAGATAGGGCATGCCTTTCAAAGGCACCTGAAAAAGATAGACTCGAGGAATACCGCCGATGCCCAAGGCGCCGCCGAAAAAAGGCACGTAAAGAAACACGGCTTCGACGATGAAATTGATGCCGATGGTTGTGATAGCAAGAAAATCGTCCCGCACACGTAGGCTGGGCAACCCCAATAAGAGGCCTACTCCGGCCGTGATGCCGATGGACAGTGGCAAAGCCGTCCAGAAGGAAAGCCCGGCTTTGGTGGTGAGGAGTGCGGAAGCATAGGCGCCGATGCCGAAGAAGGCGGCATGACCGAGGGAGATTTGGCCCGCATACCCTACGATGACGTTCAAACCGCAGGCTACGATGGATTGAATGGCCACCAAGGTGGCGACTGTGATGACATAGGTGTTCATAGCTTCCTCAGCGCGAACCGAACAAGCCTTCGGAACGCCACATGAGCACGGCGACCATGGCGATGAAGGCCAGGGCGTCTCGAGGAAGAGGGACATGGGCGTACCCGATGAGAAGCGTTTCCGCGATGCCCAAAAGTAAAGACGCGGCGACGGCTCCGGGGACAGACCCGAGCCCTCCCACGACAATGATGGCCAACGTCTTGTAGGCGGGCACCGAGCCCATGGTGGCATACACCTGATTATAATAGATGCCCACAAGGATACCGGCCAAAGCGGCGATGGCGGACCCTAGGGCAAAGGTAAAGCTCACCACGGCATGACTGTCGACACCCATGGCACTTGCTATGGACATATCCTGAGAAACGGCGCGCATGGCCAGGCCGGTTTCTGTACGCGTGGTGAGAAACCACAGCACGCTCAGAATCACTGTAGTGATGGCTATGATGGCCAAGGCGGAAGACGGAATATGAAGCCCTGAAAGATTCAAGGAAGGGAAGGGGAGCTGAGCGGGGAATGTGCGGATATGAGGGCCCGCGATAAGCCTGCAGACCTCTTCCAGACCCAACAAAATGGCGATACTGGCGATAAGCGGCACGTAAGGGGGATACTTGAGGAGAGGAAAATACACAAGGCGTTCGATGATAATGCCTAAAAGAGCACACCCCAGCATGGCAGCCAAGGTTCCCCAAAGGAGGCTTCCCGTGAGATTGAAAAAGAGCAAACCCAGATAAGCACCGACGGTGTAAACAGCGGCGTGGGCTACGTGAAGAATACGCAGGATGCCGTAGACGAGCGCCAGTCCCAAGGTAACCAGAGCGTAGATGGATCCGATGGCCACACCGTTGAGAAGCTGCTCCAGAAATAAGCGCATAGAGTGCCATCCGTACCGAAAGTTCGCATTGGCAGACTTGTGCCTTATACAGAAAGCCTCTTGAACGCGTCAAGATGTGCCGGAAAATTTTTCTCAAAAGGACAGCCGGTTACAAAGACGCAAACACTGACACCTTTAAGCCTGACCCTCTAAAAAACAGGTGGATCTCCCTTGTCGTGCTCTAAGGGAAGGTTCCTGGCTCCTCTGGTGGGCCTTTCAGTGGCCGCGTTCGCCGCGGTGGATTTCCGCAAGGCGCCCCCCTTCAAAGCGCAAGGTGTGCATAAAATCCATGGGACCGAAATTGTAAACCCATTCTTCCACCACGATCTTTTCGTACCCATAGGGGGTGCGAAGGATCTTTTCTCCCACATACTGCTGATAAAGAGGGGGGCCGCACTTGACGATCACATCCCCTTTGGTTTCTCCGAGAAGCACCAGCCGTGAACCGCACCGAAGCGACGACAGGGACGTTTGAGCCGGCGCCGTTGCCGCTCCATGCCAAAGCCCTAACCCTAAAACCACCAGCAAGGCCCACCATCTCATCGCCGCTCCTTTCCCGCTCAAAGGTTCCCACTCATTCCCTCTGTTCTTCATCGAACACTCCGTCCCTGCCATCACGATCCATGCAGAAATGAAATGAATCATAACCCTGTTTGAAAGCATGCACAATTTTGTTTCGCTTCCCGGCAGCCTTCAAAACGCCCGTTTGTTCCCGGAAGACACGCTGAAACCAAGCATCGAACACTACGGTGGAACAAATTTGTCACCAGAGATGGTCTTTTGAGCGCTCCCTGTGAGTCCACATGACCCGCAAACACTTATCCGTGCTTTCCTACGATTCCTATGGCGCGAACCTTGCCTAAGCGAATGACAGGCAACGGCCAAGGGATAAATGGTTTTTTGGAGAAGACTTACAAAGGGAAGGAGAAAGAAAAAGATGGACAGCGGGGATACGGCATTCATGCTTTTGGCGACGGCTCTGGTGATGCTTATGACTCCTGGGTTAGCCCTTTTTTACGGGGGGTTGGTGCGTTCCAAAAACGTTTTGGCCACCATGATGCAAAGCTTTATCTGCCTTGGCGTGGTATCCATTCTTTGGGTGGTGTGCGGTTACAGTTTGGCTTTTGGACCTGACAAAGGGGGAGTCATCGGAGGCTTGGAATGGGTTTTTCTGCGATCGGTGGGATTGGATCCCGGTCCTTATGCGCAAACCATTCCTCATTTACTGTTTTCGGCTTTTCAGCTCATGTTCGCCATCATCACTCCGGCATTGATCACGGGAGCTTTTGCAGAGCGCATGAAATTTTCGGGATTTCTTCTCTTTACGGTTTTGTGGACGCTTCTTGTGTATTTTCCCGTCTGCCATTGGGTCTGGGGCGGTGGATGGCTTGGCGGTCTAGGAGCCTTGGATTTTGCAGGCGGCACCGTGATTCATATCAATTCGGGAGCCGCCGCGCTGGCAGCCGCTTTGGTGGTGGGCAAGCGGCGTGGGTACCGCAAGGAACCGTTTCAGCCTCATAGTCTGCCCTTGACGGTCCTGGGTGCCGGATTGCTGTGGTTCGGGTGGTTTGGGTTCAACGCGGGGAGTGCGCTTACGGCCGGGTCTGTGGCGGCGGTGGCCTTTTTTAACACGCAGGTGGCCACCGGAGCCGCCGCGGTGGCCTGGATCACCGCGGAATGGATCAAGATCGGAAAACCCACCACATTGGGGGCCGCTTCCGGAGCCGTGGCCGGACTGGTGGCCATAACCCCGGCAGCCGGTTTTGTCGCTCCCATGGCTGCTGTCGCCATCGGTCTTGTGGCCGGATTTGTCTGCTATGGCGGGGTCCTGGCCAAGGAAAAGCTCGGTTACGATGATGCCTTGGATGTGGTGGGCATTCACGGCGTCGGGGGGCTCTGGGGAGCTTTGGCCACGGGACTTTTTGCTTCCACCGCCTACAATGCCGCAGGAGCCGACGGCCTTTTTTACGGCAATGCGGCGCAGCTTTGGATCCAGGCCGTCGGGGCCTTTGCCGCCGTTTTCTACTCTTTTGTGGTGTCCTGGATTTTGCTCAAGGTGACGGGAGCCGTTACAGGACTTCGTGTGCCCGATGAAGAAGAAGTTCAGGGCTTGGATCTGTCACAGCACAGTGAAACCGGCTACGTGCTTTAACACCCACAAAGGAGCGCTTTAAGGCGTTCCTTTGCCATGCCCTTTATCTCGAAAAAGTCTGTCGCAAAGAAAGGACTCGGTCATGGTTAAAATCGAAGCCATTATCAAGCCGTTTGTTTTGGAACAGGTCAAAGAAGCTTTAAACACCATCGGGATCACAGGTTTGACGGTGACGGAAGTGCGAGGATTCGGCAGGCAAAAAGGACACCGGGAAATCTATCGCGGCGCCGAGTATCTGGTGGAATTTCAGCCCAAGATCAAGGTGGAAACGGTGGTTCCGGAATCCCGAACCGAAGAAGTGGTGGAGACGATTCAGAAAGCCGCCCGCACGGGAAAGATCGGAGACGGTAAGATTTTCGTGTACCCTCTCACTCAAGTGATTCGAATCCGTACAGGAGAACGCGGCGAAACCGCCATTTGACATCCGGGAACATTGTTCCTTCGCATCCCAGCCGACACATGCAGGGAGGCATTCCTTTGGAATACAGCCAAAATCTGTAAGGGCGCATTCCTTCGCATTCCGGCCGACACCTGTAGGGGCGGACCTGCGTGTCCGCCCCAAAGTTATTGACCGTCCCTGAACATTGAGAGTTGGAAACGCAGGTCTTTTGCCCGCATGAGAAGCCTCTTTGATGTGTTGGATCGGTTTCTAAGGCGCCATGGCATTTCGTCTAAGGCTGTTTTTTTCGCCAAGAGCGAAAACCCCGCATGATCCCTTGCAGGCCATGTCATGGATGAACAGGTAGGGGCACGGCGAGGGGCGAGGCACCGCCTCGCCCCAACGTCTGAAAGCATTGGTCTTTCTGGCAGTGCGGAACCTTTCGCCGGCTATCTGTCCGGTCGGGACGCCCGGGCTTCCAGGAAAAAGGTCATCTTCAGGCAAGGTTCAAGACACTTGCACCACGGAGCGTTGAATTTTCCAGGCAG
>FWWL01006062.1_pt1 | contig 17979 bp, 17 predicted proteins | sample 2228331 | NCBI WGS metagenome assembly FWWL01 (sample SAMEA103939775, study PRJEB20133) | metagenome
TGGGCCCGCCGACGCGCTGCCAGGCCGCGAGCGCGATGACGAGCGCCGCGGCGAGCGCCGCGGCTTCAAGCGGGTGGGCCGGGGTGTGCAATGCGAGGGCGTCGCGGAAGCTCTCCATCGCAGGTACCCCCGGCAGCCCCGGCGCCAGGGGCCGGGGTCAGCCTGCAGGAACCGTACGCCGCTGCGGCTGCCGCCGCCAGCGGGCAAGCCGCGGCGGTCTATTCGGGAGTGTAGGTGAGGCCAGCCTTCGCGAGAAGCTCGGCGAGCTCGGCTTCGCGCAGTTCGCCGGCCTTCATGGCCAGGAGCGTGCCATCGGCGGCGATGAGGAAGGTGGTGGGCATGCCGGGGATGCGGTAGTGGCTGGCGATGGAACCGTCGGCGTCGAGCAGGGCGGGGTAGTCGGCGCCGAGCTCCTGGAGGATGCCGACGGCCTTCTCCGGCGGTTCGAGGTAGTCGATACCGACGATTTCGAGCTGGCCGGCGAGCGCGGCGCGAGCGCGGAGAAAGGCGGGGATCTCCCGTCGGCAGGGGTCGCACCAGCTCGCGTACCAGTTGAGGAGGAGGACCTTGCCGCGGAAGTCGGAGAGGCGGCGGATGGTCGCCGGGTCGCGCGCATCGGCGAGGGCGAAGTCGGGGGCAGGCTGGCCGATTTCCGGGCGGTCGGGCTGGAGCATGCCCGTGCCCGAGGCGGCGGTTGGCAGCGCGGGCGTGCCGGGTGCGGACGCTTCGCCAGGGGCGAAGACGAAAAAGTAGAGGACTGCGCCGGCGGCGATGACGATGGCGGCAGCGAGGGCCGCGTAGCCGGCGAGGTCGCTGCGGCGCAGGGGGCGGCGGGTCACAGGTCGAGTGTAGCGGGCGGGCGACGGGCGTGCCCGCCGGGATTTCACGCGGCGTTAACGTGGTGGCGTACGATGGAAGCAACAGATGGCAGCCGTGAGCGAACGCCACCCGAAGGTGCTGGTCGTCGAGGACGAGGAATCGTTACTGTTCACCCTCGCGCACAACCTGAAGCGCGAGGGGTACCAGGTGCTGACCGCTGCACGCGGGGACGACGGGCTGCGGCTGGCGCGCGAGAAGCACCCCGACTTGATTGTGCTGGATGTGATGCTGCCGGGCGTGGATGGCATCCAGGTGTGCCGGATGCTGCGGCGCGATTCGGATGTGCCGATCATCATGCTCACGGCGCTCGGGGGCGAGGGCGATCGTGTGGCCGGGCTCGATACGGGCGCGGACGACTACATCGCCAAGCCGTTCGGGATGCGGGAGCTGATGGCGCGCATCCGGGCGCTGCTGCGGCGGTCAGGGCCGCGTGCCCAGCCGGACCTGGGGCCGAGTGTGATTGTCTCGGGCGACCTGGTGCTGGACCGGGAGCGGCGGGAGGTGACGCGGAACGGGCGGGTGGTGCGGATGAAGCCGAAGGAGTTCGAACTCCTGTTATTCTTCGCGCAACACCCGGGGAAGGTGTTTTCGCGGGAGCAGATACTCGATGACGTGTGGGGCTACGACTTCTACGGCGGGCCGCGAACGGTGGATGTGCATGTGCGCTGGCTGCGCCAGAAGATCGAGGATGACCCCGCGAACCCGACCCGGCTGCGCACCATCCGGGGGAGCGGCTACCTCTTCGAAGGCTGAACCATGACGCGGGACCTCGCGGCGCGCGGGGCGGCGATCGCCCTGCTCGCGGCGATCGTGGGCTTCGCCGTGGGCCTCATCAGCGACGGCCCGGGCGCGTTCGAGCTGGCGGCCTTTGCGGCGACCGCGGCCGCTGGCGCGGCGGCGGGCTACTTCGCCTTCTGGCGCCCCTCGCGCGCGCTGCGACGGGTGGTGGAGGCGGCCGGGCGGATCGCGGAAGGGGAGCTGGCGCAGCGGGTACCGGATGAACCGGGCCCGGCGGGCGAGCTGACGCACGCCTTCAATGTGATGGCCGGCCGGGTGACGACGCTCTTCGAGAGCGTCGCGTTCGAGCACGCGCGCCTGGAGGCGGTGTTCGATGCATCGTCGGACGCGATGGTGGCGCTGAGCGCAGATTCGACGGTGCGCTTCCTGAACCCTGCCGCGACGGCCCTCTTCGGCATGCCGATGGCCGATGCCATCGGTCGGCGGCTGATCGAGGTGGCGCGCGACTACGAGCTCGAGGCGCTGGTGATGCAGGCGGCCGCCCGTGGAGCGGGGCAGACGGCGATCATCAGCTTCGGGCCGGCGCGGACGCCGCTGCGGGCCGCGGCGCTCCCGATCCGGGAGGGTGGCGACTGGGCCGTGCTGCTCATCCTGACGGACCTGACCGAGGTGCAGCGGCTCGACCAGGTGCGGCGGGACTTCGTGAGCAACGTCTCGCACGAGCTGCGCACGCCGCTGGCATCGATCCGTGCGCTGGTGGAGACGCTGCAGGAGGGTGTGGCGCCGGAGGAGCAGGAGGAGTTCCTGGCGCGGATCGTGCGGCAGGTGGAACGGCTGACCACGCTGGTGAACGAGCTGCTGGACCTCTCTCGGATCGAGTCCGGGGCGCTGCAGCTACAGCCGGAGCGCGTCTCGATCGGCGAGCTGATGGCCGAAGCGGCGGGACTGCTGCAGACGCGGGCCGAGGCGGGCGACGTGACCATCATCGTCGAGGGGACGGAGCTGGAGGTGGAGGCCGACCGGGCGGCGCTGCTGCGGGTGGCGACGAACCTGCTCGACAACGCGGTGAAGTGGTCGCCGCCGGGTGGCAGGGTGTGGGTCGAGGCGGTCGACGAGGGCGACCTGGTCGCGATCACGGTGCGGGATGAGGGACCGGGCATCCCCGAGCAGGATCAGCCGCGGGTGTTCGAGCGATTTTTCAAGTCGGACGCGTCGCGGTCGCATGCGGGCGTCGGCCTGGGGCTGGCGATCGTGAAGCACCTGGTGCGGGCCCACGGCGGGACCGCGAGCGTGCGCAGCCGGCCGGGCGAGGGTGCTGCCTTCACCGTGCGGTTGCCGAAGCGGTTCGTCGGGAGGCGGCGGGGCGCGAAGTAGGCGCGGCCGGGAACTTCATGGTCGCGGGCGACGTCTCCTTCCATACGACGCGGGTGTCGCCCCTACCCGGGGCCGGAGGGAGACCAATGAGGAAGCTCCAGCGCGGCAGGCGGTTGATGCTGGCGGGTGGCGCAGTGGTTGCGGCGAGCGTGCTCGGTGCGGCGGTGCTCGCGGCGACCCCGCGGGCAGAGACGCCCCCGCCGGGCCCGCCCCCCACCACCCCCGAGGCCACAGCGACGCCGACTTCCGCCAGCCTGCCAGCAGAACCGACACCGTGGCCGGCGGCACCACCACCGGGGCAGGGCCCGGTGCCCCCGGCGAGCGATGCGCCCTTCGGCAGGGTTGCGGCCGAGCCGGCGCGGGTGCGAACTGGCGACGGGGACTGCCTGAACGTGCGCTACCTGCCCGGGACGACGGGGCAGCCGCGGGTGGCGGCCTGCGCGGCCGAGGGCACGCTGCTCTGGCTGACGGGCGACCCGGTGGAGGCCGATGGCGAGACGTGGCGGTACGCGCTGGGCATGGGCTGGGTGGCTGCCCGGTATACGGAGCCTGACCCCGTTGCGGTGCGCGGGTTCGGCCCGTTCCGCGAGGCGTTGGTGCTGGCCGTGGCCGAGACCTGGCCGTGGACGCAGGCCGGCCGGGTCACCGGCTATGGGCCAACGTGGCGGGGGGCGTGGCTGCCATTCAACGCGGCCTGGGGCGTTGCCCGGCCGGGGCCACTCTCGCCCTCCGGGCGGTACCTCGCCTTCAGCGCCTCGCAGGGCGAGGGGGCGGGGGACACGGTGCTGGTCGGCCTCGAACATGGGACGGAACACACGCTGAAGGGGGCCGCGGCGGTCCGCTGGGGCCCGGGCGATCGCCTGCTCCTGCGGCTGCACGGCGCCTGCGACGGGTGCGCCGCCGGCCTGGCCTGGACCGAGCCACCGTTCGAGACGGTGGTCCCGATCCCAGGCCCGGTGGGCTGGAACGCTGCCTGGATGCCCGCCGGGGATGCGCTGGTCACCGTGGAGGCCGGCCGCGGGCTCGTCGTGGTGTCGCTCGATGGCAGCGAGCGGGTAATCCCGCTGGCGCTGAACGAAAGCGAAAGCATCGACCAGTTAGTAGTCTCGCCGTCCGGCCGGGCGGTACTCGCCGTGCCGTGGGCGGGGGACGTTCGAGTCATCGACCTGGAGACGGGCGAGGAACGCCGCATCGCACGGCCAATCGATGTGCTCCGGGGCGGGTGCGGGGGCACCCCCGGGCTCACTGCCGCATGGGTCGACGAGGACACAATTGCGTGGCACGAGAGCATGGCGCCCGGGAATGGGAATGGCATCGTCGTCTTCGACCTGGCGACGGGGGCCCGGCGGATTCTCCCGTTCATCTCGGTGGTGGAGCTGCGCTCGGTCGGGGATGGGCTCCTGGCGTTCTCGGTTTCGGACGCTGGTGGTGCTGAGAAGGGAACCGGCATCGCGCCGTACAGCTCGTGGCTTCTGGATGCGGCCACGGGCGAGGCCTGGCCGGCGGTGGAGGGAATCTTCGCGGTGTGGCGGTGAGCCCGGCTCTCCCTCCGCATCTTGACCGCGGCCGACGCGATGGCGAAGAATCCGCCATCCGGCCGCCCCAGGTGCCGGAGCTTGGAGGACCCTGTGGCGAACATCCTGAAGGAATTCCGGGACTTCGTGCTGCGCGGCAACGTGCTCGATCTGGCCATCGCGGTGGTGATCGGCACGGCGTTTACGGCGGTCGTCTCGGCGATGGTGGAGTACATCCTGACACCGTTCATCGCGGCGATCGTGGGCCAGCCGAGCTTCGGCAGCATCGACCTCGACATCGGTGATGCGACGCTGGAGATCGGGCTGTTCCTGGAGGCGGCGTTCTACTTTGTCGTCGTGGCGGCGGTGGTCTTCTTCTTCGTGGTGAAGCCGGTGAATCTGCTGATGGAGCGGCGGAAACGGGGCGAGGCACCCGCCGACCTGCCGACGCCAGAGGACATCCAGCTCCTGCGGGAGATCCGCGACCTGCTGAAGGAGCGGCGGTAGGGGCAGCGCCCCCGCCGGGGAGCGGGCGAATCGGGTAGACTCCGCGCGCCGGGTTCGGCAGCAGGAGAAGGAGGAAGCTACCCGATGAAAGCTGCGGTGTTCCATGGGCCGCACCAGCCCCTGACGATTGAGGACGTCGAGATCGACCGGCCGCGGGGCCGGGAAGTGATCGTGCGCACGGTGGCCTCGGGGGTGTGCCACAGCGATCTGCACTTTGTGGATGGGCTGTACCCGCTGCAGGCGCCGGCCATCCTCGGGCACGAGGCGGCGGGCATTGTGGAGGAGGTGGGCGACCAGGTGACGTACGTGAAGCCGGGCGACCACGTCATCTGCTGCCTGAGCGTGTTCTGCGGGCACTGCGAGATGTGCGTGAGCGGGCGTCCGAACCTGTGCCGGGCGCCGAGCCGCCAGCGCGGGCCGGACCAGCCGCCGAAGCTGACGTGGCGCGGGACGCCCGTGGTGCAGTTCGCCAACCTGGGCTCCTATGCGGAGCGGATGCTGCTGCACGAGAACGCGATTGTGAAGATCCGGGAGGATATGCCCCTGGCCGCGGCGGCGCTCATCGGTTGCGGGGTGACGACGGGAGTGGGCGCGGTGCTGAACACGGCGAAGATGGAGCCGGGCGCCTCGGTGGCGGTGTTCGGTTGCGGCGGCGTGGGGCTGGCGGCGATCCAGGGCGCGCGGATCGGTGGCGCGCGGATGATCATCGCGGTCGACACGGTGGAATCGAAGCTTGCGAAGGCGAAGGAACTGGGCGCCACGCACGTGGTGGATGCCTCGAGCGGCGACCCGGTGGAGGCGATCCGCGAGATTTCGGGCGGGGGCGTGGAGTATTCGTTCGAGGCAATCGGGCTGAAGCGGGCGGCGGAGCAGGCGTTCGAGTGCCTGGCCATCGGTGGGACCGCGACCATCATCGGGATGATCCCGGTGGGGCAGAAGGTGGAGCTGGATGGGCCGAGCTTTCTGCAGGAGAAGCGGATCCAGGGCTCGGCGATGGGCTCGAACCGGTTCCTGAAGGACATGCCGCGCTATGTGGATTTCTACATGCAGGGGCGGCTGAAACTCGATGAGATGATCACGCGGACAGGTCGCCTGGAGGATGTGAACGACGCCTTCCGGGCGATGAAGGCGGGCGAGGTGGCCCGCACGGTGCTGCTCTTCGACTGACCCCGGCGGGGAAGCGCGCGGTGAAAGTAAGGGGCCCCGGTCGGCTGGACCGGGGCCCCTCGGTGTGGCGCGTTGCGCGTGGTGCGCCGGCTGCCTAGTAGTCCTCGGGCGGGGGCGGCGGCGCGGCCGGCGGCTGCGGGATCTCGGCGACCAGCGTCTCGGTGGTAAGCACGAGGGAGGAGATGCTGACCGCGTTCTCGAGGGCGGAGCGGGTGACCTTCACCGGGTCGACGATGCCGAGCTCGTACATGTCGCCCCAGGTGTTGGTCTCGGCGTCCCAGCCCTCGTTGGGGTTGGTGAGCTTCTTGACGCGGTCGACGATGACGGCACCTTCGAGGCCGCCGTTCTCGGCGATGGTGAAGGTGGGCGCTTCGAGGGCCTCGGCGAGGAGGCGGATGCCGACCTTCTCATCCTCGTTGGTGGTCTTCTTCTCGAGGGCCTCGAGCGCCTTCTGGGCGCGGATGAGGGCGACGCCGCCGCCCACGACGACGCCTTCATCGACGGCGGCGCGGGTGGCGCTGAGGGCGTCTTCGACGCGGGCCTTCTTCTCCTTCAGCTCGACCTCGGTGGCGGCGCCGACCTTGATGACGGCGACACCGCCGGCGAGCTTGGCGAGGCGCTCCTGGAGCTTCTCGCGGTCGAATTCGCTGGTGGCGTCTTCGATCTGGGCCTTGATTTGCTTGATGCGGGCCTGGATTTTCTCGTCGCTGGCCATGCCCTCGATGATGGTGGTGTCGTCCTTATTGGCGACGACGCGGCGGGCGCGGCCGAGGTCGGCGACGGTGGCGTTCTCGAGCTTGAGGCCGATGTCCTCCGTGATGAGGGTGCCGCCGGTGAGGATGGCGATATCTTCGAGGATGGCCTTGCGGCGGTCGCCGAAGCTGGGCGCCTTGACGGCGAGGACGTTCAGGGTGCCGCGAAGCTTGTTGACGACGAGGGTGGCGAGTGCCTCGCCTTCGACGTCGTCGGCGATGATGACGATGTCCTTGGTGACCTGGAGGACCTTCTCCAGAAGCGGGAGGAGCTCCTGGATGGAGGAGATCTTCTTATCGGTGATGATGATGTAGGGGTTTTCGATGACCGCTTCCATGCGGTCGGGGTTGGTGACGAAGTAGGGCGAGACGTAGCCGCGGTCGAGCTGGAGGCCGTCGACGAACTCGGTTTCGAATTTGATGCCGCGGGATTCTTCGACGGTGATGACGCCGTCTTTGCCGACCTTCTCCATGACGTCGGCGATGAGCTCACCGATCTCCTTGTCGTTGGCGGAGATGGAGGCGACGTGGGCGATCTGTTCCTTGGTGAGGACCGGCTTGGCCTGGGCGCGGAGGTCATCGACGACGGCGCGGAGGCCGGCTTCGATGCCGCGCTTGACGAACATGGGGTTGTAGCCGGAGGTGACGACCTTCATGCCGGCGTGGACGAGGGCCTGGGCGAGGACGGTGGCGGTGGTGGTGCCATCGCCGGCGATGTCGTTGGTCTTGGTCGCGACCTGCTTGGCAAGCTGTGCGCCCATGTTCTCGAAGGGGTCTTCGAGCTCGATTTCGCGGGCGACGGTGACGCCGTCCTTGGTGATGTTGGGGGCGCCGTACTTCTTATCGAGGACGACGTTGCGGCCGCGGGGGCCGAGCGTCACCTTGACGGCATCGGCGAGGGCATCGACGCCATCGCGGAGGCGGCGGCGGGCGGCCTCATCAAAGAGCAGCTGCTTGGCAACCATGGGTGGTACTCCGTTCGCGAAGAGGGGCGCGCCGGCCGCGGGTGGTATGCCCGCGCGACGCGCCCCCGGTGATGGTTGAGGTTAGTACTCGACCTTGCAGAGGATGTCCTTCTCGTTGAGGACGATGTAATCCTGGCCGTCGATCTTGACGTCGGTGCCGGTGTACTTGGCGTAGAGGATGCGGTCGCCGACGGCGATATCCATGGGGACGCGCTTGCCATTCTCGTCCAGGCGGCCGGGGCCGACGGCGACGACTTCGCCCTGCTGCGGCTTCTCCTTGGCAGTATCGGGGATGACGAGGCCGCTGGCGGTCACCTCTTCCTGCTTGAGGGGGACGATGACGACGCGGTCGGCGAGCGGGATGAGCTTGGACTTGGTCTCCGTCTTCGAAGCGGTCTTGGCAGCCATGGGGTGTGCGTTTCCTCCTATGGGTTGCTGCGAATGTGTGGGTAGCGAGGGCATCTTAGCACTCGCCGGGGGAGAGTGCTAGAGGGTGCGGGCTTTCGCCGCCGGGCGGCTTCGCGCAGAATCCGGGGGAACGGCGGCCTGGCGCCGGGCAGCGACGCCGGCCGCAATCCCTGACCCCCTCATGAAAGGATGCCCCTGCGATGCCTGATTGCCTTGTGGAACGCGACGGCGCGGTGATGGTGGTGACCTTCAACCGGCCGGAGCGGATGAATTCGATGGGCGGGACGCTGCTCGCCGATTTCCTGGCGGCCCTGGAGGAGGGCCGCCGCGACGACCGGGTGAAGGCGTTCGTGGTGACGGGCGCCGGGCGGGCGTGGTGCGCGGGCGCGGACCTGCAGGCGATGGGCGCGGGTGGCACCGGCGAGGGCTCGCGGCGCTTCGCGGCGGTCGATGACATCGGCGAGGTGGGCCGGGTGGTGCTGGCGATGCACCACTGCGATAAGCCGCTCATCGCGGCGGTGAACGGCGTGGCGGTGGGCGGCGGGTTCGGCCTCTGCTCGGCATTCGACCTGCGCATCGCGAGCGAGGAGGCGCGGTTCTCCACCATTTTCATCAAGCGCGCGCTGGCGCCGGATTGCGGGCTTTCGTACTTCCTGCCCCGGCTCATCGGACCGGAGAAGGCGGCCGACCTGTTCTTCTCGGGCCGGATGGTGGATGCGCGGGAGGCGCTCGCGCTGGGGATCGTCTCGAAGGTGGTGCCGCACGATCAGCTCATGGAGACAGCGCTGGCGGCGGCGCGGGAGTACGCGGCGCTGCCGCCTTCGGCGATGACGTACACGCGGCGGGCGCTCCGGCGCTCGCTCGATGGGGTGACGCTGTCCGACCACCTGGCGTTCGAGTGGGCACAGCAGAAGGCGTGCCTTGCGAGCCCGGAGTTCCGGGAAGGTGTGCAGGCGTTCCTGGAGAAGCGCGAGCCGGACTATTCGAAGTTTTGACCCCGGAGGCCGCGGGCCGAGGGGCTTCGGGCTTGTGAGGCGCAGCCGGGTAGGGGAACCTACCGCTATGCGTCCCCGGACGGGCAACTGGCTGCTCGGGTTGGTGGCTGGTGTCGCGGCCCTGGCTGCGGCGGCCTGCTCGGCGGGGGCTGACGACGGCGAGATCACCGTGCGGATGGTGACGCCGGCGGGCCCCTCGCCGACAGCGACGCTGGCGCCCGGGGTTTCGCCGACGCCGCTGGTGCCGCCCGAGCTGGTGCTCTCGACGGTGGAGGTGTACCAGGCGGGGGCGGTGCTCGTCTCGGTGACGGGCGACATCATCGGCGGGCAGGTGGAGTTCCTGGGGCGGAAGTACCCGCTGACGCCGGGGGCGCGCAGCCAGTACACGTTCGTGCCGGTGGATACCGACGACCCGCCAGGGGCGCACCGGCTGGTGGCCGATGTGCGGATGCCGAACGGGACGCGGGGCACGCTCGAGGCGACGGTGACGGTGCTGCCGACGGAGTGGACGGTGGACTACCTGGAGTTTACGGATGAGCAGACGGCAGCGCTGCTCGACCCGCAGGTGGTGGCCGATGAGCTGGCGCTGCTGCGCTCGATCTACGTGCGGGTGACGCCGCAGAAGTACTGGGATGGGGCGTGGCAGATCCCGGTGCTGGGCGCGGTGACGGCCCGCTTCGGGGAGCAGCGGTCGATCAACGGCGGGCCGCCGGCCGGGCACCACGGGGGGACGGACTTCGGGGCGGAGGTGGGCACGCCGGTGGCGGCGACGAATGCGGGGGTGGTGGTGCTGGCGCGGGAGCTGCGGGTGCGCGGCAACATGGTGATCATCGACCACGGTGGCGGGCTGTACTCGGGCTACGCGCACCTGCACGAGATTGCGGTGGCGGAGGGCGACCGGGTGGAGGCGGGGCAGATCATCGGCACGGTGGGGAACACGGGGCTTTCGACCGGGGCGCACCTGCACTGGGAGATCGCGGCCCACGGGGTGTTGCTCGATGCGTTGCGCTTTACGGACGGGACGAACGGGTTCTGAGCGGACGCGTCAGCTCTCGAGGAATTCGCGGACGGCGAGGCTGAAGGCCTCGGGCTGGTGGAGGGGCACCTGGTGGCCGGCATCGGGAATCTCGACGAGCCGGCCGTTGGGGAGGCGGCGCACCATCTCTTCGGCGATTTCGCGGGAGAGGATCTTGCTCTTCTCGGCGCGGATGACGAGGGTGGGGCAGGTGATGTGCTCGAGGCTCTCCCACAGGTAGGGGATCTCGGCGATGGCGCCGCGCCCGGTGGCCTGGTGGATGGCGGGGTCGAACCGGAAGACGAGGTTGCCGGTGGTCTCATCGAGGGTGAGAGAGGCGTAGACCTGGCGAAGGAGGAAGTCGCGGTCGCGGCCGGGGTAGAGGCGGGCGAAGTGTTCGAGGGCTTCGGCTTCGGTGCCGAAGCCGGGGGCCTTCTGGGCTTCGCCGGTGGAACGGCGGATGCCGCGCGCACCCTGGTCGGCCATCTGGGGCCCCATATCGGCGAGGACGAGGTGCTTGAGGCGATGGCTGTGGTCGCGGGCGTAGCTCATGGCGATGCGGCTGCCGATGCTGTGGGCGACGAGGTCGAAGGCTTCGAGGTCGAGCTCTTCGACGAAGCCGCGGAGGTCCATGGCGAAGGCCCAGACGAGGTAGCCGCCGGGGGCGTGTTCGCTTTCGCCATGGCCGCGGAGGTCGGGGGCGTAGACGCACCAGCGGTCGATGAAGCGCTCGGCGATGTGCTCCCAGTAGCGGGCGTTGTTCATGAGGCCGTGGAGGAGCACAAGGGGTTCGTTCTGGACGCTGCCCCAGCGGATGTAGTGGTGGCGCAGGCCGTGGATGGTGAGGTAGCCGTCTTCGCCGTGGAGTGCGGGGTGGGTGGTCACGGTGGGAAGTATACGGAGGCTGCGGCTTGCGGGCCGCGGCGGGGTTGCGGGCGAGGGCTGGCGGTGGTTCGCTAGTGGCGTGGCAGGAGACGAGGCCCGGCCGGGGCACGCTGCGCGGGAGGTCCGGGGCGTGGCGGGGTACGAATCGCCCTACCCGTACCTGGACCGGCTGCAGCCGAAGATGGAGGAGCGGCTGGCGCGCAGGGTGCCGGCGATGGGGCGGTTCTGCGGCTTCTGCTACGCGCGCCTGCGGGCGGAGGAGGTGGCGTGCCCGTTCTGCGGGACGCGAACGGACGAGCGGCCGACGGTGACGGAGATCCCGCAGGAGGTGCTGCGGCTCTACCTGCTGAAGCAGAAGACGGAAGCGCGCTGGGTGCACAGCGGGGCGTTCTTCGGGCTCATCCTGGCCTCGGCGCTGTTCCTCTGGATGGTGATCTGGGGGCCCGGCATCCTGGGCCACCCGGCGCTGGCGTTCGCGGTGCTGCTGCTGGGCGGTTACGTGCTGGCGCAGCTCTTCGGCACGCTGATCGGGGCGCAGATAGGCTACCGGAAGGGGGCGCGGAAACGGGACGAGGGGTGGGCGGCGTTCCTCGCCCGGCGGGACGGGCCGGCAGGCAGCAGCTAGGGTGAGGGCATCGCCCGCTCGAGGGCGGCGAGGAGGCGGGCAACCTGCTGGCCGAAGGTCGGCCGCAGGCGGGCGAGCCGCTCGGGCGGGCAGCCCCCGATGGTGACGCGCACGGAACCGCCGACCCGGACATCGAGGCTGGCGATGCCGTGGACGCGCAGGGGCGGCGGCGCATCGCGCAGTTCGAACTCGATCTCCTCGCCCCAGGTGGCGCCGGCCGAGGCGATGGGGCGGGCGACGGCGGTGATGGTGGCGCCGCCGGCACGCCAGGAACGGACGATGTGCCAGTCCCAGGTGCCGGCGGCGCGGTGCTCTTCGATGGAGGCGTGCAGGGAGGGGGCGGCGCAGCCAAGGAGTTCGCTGAGGAGGGCCAGCACCTCCTGTTCGAAGGCGCGCTCGGCGGCGATGCGGCGGCGCGCTTCGATGGAGAGGGACGACGGCAGGATGACGACGAACTCCTCGGCCATGGGAACCCCGGATTAGCTGGCGGCCGAGAGGGCGCCGGTGAGCTCGGCCATGAGCTGGAGGACGCGCGGATCGCGGTTGGAGACGAGGAGGGTGCCGACGCCGGCATCCTCCCAGGCGCGGTACCGCTCGCGGATGCGCTCGACGGGGCCGACGAGCGACATTTCGTCGGCGAGCTCATCGGGCACGGCGGCTTCGGCCTCGGCCTTGCGCCCGGCGAGGTAGAGCTCCTGGATACGGGCTGCGGCCTCGCCGTAACCGTAGCGGTGCATGAGTTCGTTGTAGAAGTTCTTCTGGCGGGCGCCCATGCCGCCGACGTAGAGGGCGATGCCGGGCTTGGCGGTCTGCAGGCCGGCCTTCACGTCATCGGTGATGATGACCGAGCAGGTGGCGACGATATCGAAATCCTTCCACGACTTGCCGTTGCCAGCGCGGGCGAAGCCGGCTTCGAGGTCCGGGCGGAAGATGTCCATGCGGTAGGGGGAGAAGAAGGCGGGGATCCAGCCGTCGGCGATCTCGGCGGTGAGGCGGATGTTGTTGGGGCCGAGGGTGGCGAGGTAGATGGGCAGGTTGCGCCCGTGGAGAATGCTCTTGAGCGGCTTGCCGAGGCCGGTGGCGCCGGGGCCGGTGTAGGGCAGGGTGTATTCCTTCCCGCGGAACTCGACGGGCTCCTCCCGTGCCCAGATCTTGCGGAGGATGGCGACGTATTCGCGCAGGCGGGAGGCCGGGTTGCCGTAGGGGACGCCGTGCCAGCCTTCGACGACCTGCGGGCCGCTGAGGCCGAGGCCGACGAGCATGCGGCCGCCGCTGAGGGCGTCGAGGGTCATGCTGGTCATGGCCGTCATGGCGGGGGTGCGTGCCGGGATCTGCATGATGGCGGTGCCAAGCTTGATCCGGCCGGTGAGGGCGGCCAGGTAGGCGAGCGGGGTGACGGCATCGGAGCCGTAGGCTTCGGCGGTCCAGACGGAATCCCAGCCGAGGCGCTCCGCTTCGAGGACGGACTGGACCGGCAGCTCCATGCGGGCGCCGGAGTAGCCGAGGTAGAGGCCGAGCTTCATCGCGAATACTCCAGTGGGTAGGGGTCGCGAGATAGCGTACTCTGCCAGGGAGCGGGCGTGCAGCGGGATCAGCGGGCGACGATGCGCTCGAGGGTGCCGGCCTGGTCGCGCACGATGTAGAGCTCGCCGGCGTCGTCCTCGCCGAAGGAGGAGATGCCGCCGGGGAAGGGCGCGAGCCGCTCGGCCTGGAGGGCATCGCCCTGCCGCCGGAGCGCCCAGGCGGCGCCGGTGCAGTAATCGGCGAGGAGGTAGGCGCCGCGGAGCGCCGGGAAGGCCTGCCCTCGGTAGACGTAGCCGCCGGTGATGGAGCAGCCATCGTCGTGGGTGTATTCGAAGACGGGGCGGACCAGGCCGGCGGTATCGCAGCCGGCGGCGGGTCGATAGCAGCGGGTGCCCTCCATGGTGCTCCAGCCGTAGTTCGCGCCGCCGGGGAAGCCAGCGGGCTCGAGGTTGACCTCCTCGATGGCGTTCTGGCCGACGTCGGCGATCCAGAGGTCGCCGGTGGCGCGGTCGAAGCTGAAGCGCCAGGGGTTGCGGAGGCCGTAGGCCCAGATCTCGGGGCGCGCGCCGGGCCGGTCGGCGAAGGGGTTGCCCGGCGGGATGGCGTAGGCGAGGCCCGCGGCCGGGGGCGCGTCGACATCGATGCGAAGGATGGCGCCGAAGGGGTTGGCGAGGTCCTGGCCGGCGCGGAGGGGGTCGCCGGCGCCACCGCCATCGCCGAGGGCGATGTAGAGGTAGCCATCGGGGCCGAAGGCGAGCATGCCGCCGTTGTGATTGGCGTAGGGGTCGGGCAGGGAGAGCAGGGTGCGGACGGGTGCAGGCTCGGCGCGGTCGGGGTTGGCGGGGTCGACGCGGAATTCGGCGACGGTATTGGCGGCGTCGGACGCGGTGTAGAAAACGAAGAAGCGGCCGTTTTCGCTGTAGCGCGGGTGGAAGGCGAGGCCGAGGAGCCCCTGCTCGTTGCCGCTGGAACGGACGAGGGTGCGGATATCGAGGAACGGCTGGGACGCGACGGTGCCGTTGCGGACGATGCGGATGGTGCCGCGCTTCTCGAGGACGAAGAGGCGGCCGCTGCCATCGCCGGCGCCGGTAACGAAGGTTGGGCGTTCGAAGCCGTCGGCGACCCGTTCGAGGGCGATGGCCGGGAGCTGGGGGAGCGGCGCTGTGGGGGTGGCGCCGGGAGAGCCCGTCGCGGCGGGTGTTGGCGTTGCCGGCGGGGGCGTCGGTCCGGGGGCAGCGGTGCCGTCACAGGCAACGGCGATGACCCAGGCGACGAAGGGGAGGACGAGGGCGCGCGCGCTCACCATGGCATGGTGGCACGGGCGGTGGTTAGCGGGAGAGAAAGGGGGCATTGGCAGGGTTTATGGCAACTGCGGGGGAAATTTGGCGCGGCGCCCATCGCGGTTCGGCATACTGGGCGTGGCGCCCGGTTTGGCGCGGAGGGGGAGCGCGTGGAGTTCGACACGCTGCTTTCGGCGCGGGCCCTGATGGGGCTGTCGCTCGTCTTCCACACGTTTTTCACGCCGCTCGGCATCGGCCTGCCGCTCCTGCTCTTTTTGGCGGAGGGGTGGGCGCTCAAGACGGGCGATGAGCGATACCGGCAGCTCGCGCGGGCGTGGACGCCGGTGGTGGGGCTGCTGTTCGCCGTGGGGGCTGTCTCCGGGACGGTGCTCTCGTTCGAGCTGGGGCTGCTCTGGCCGCGATTCATGGAGTACGCGGGCGGGATCATCGGGATGCCGTTTTCGCTGGAGGGGTTTGCCTTCTTCACCGAGGCGATCTTCCTGGCCATCTACATCTACGGGTGGAATCGGCTGTCGCCGCTGGCGCACTGGCTGGTGACGATCCCGATTGTGATCAGCTCGGCGATGTCAGCGGTGTTCGTCATTTCGGCGAATGCGTGGATGAATACGCCGGAGGGGTTCCGGGTCGTTGACGGGCAGGTGGTGGATGTCGACCCGTGGGATGCGATGTTCAACGCTGCATGGCTGCACGAGGCGATCCACGGCACGCTGGCTTCGTACGTGGTGACGGGGTTCTCGGTGGCGGCGGTGTACGCGTGGCTGCTGTGGCGGAGGAAGCCGGCAGTGAACGCGAAGCTGGGGCTGCAGCTCGGAATGATCGTGGCCGCGGTGAGCATTCCCCTGCAGATCGTGGCGGGCGACTTCGCAGCGCGGCGGGTGGCTGAGCTGCAGCCGGTGAAGTTCGCGGCGATGGAGGGGCAGTACGAGACGGAACGCGGGGCACCGCTGCGCATCGGTGGGATACCCGTGGATGGGGAGACCCGGTTCGCGATTGAGAGCCCGAAGCTGCTGAGCTGGCTCGGCTACCGCGATGTCAATGCCGAGGTGCTGGGCCTGAACGATGTCCCGGAGGAGGACCGGCCGAACGAGCTGCTGACGCACCTCTCCTTCCAGGTGATGGTGGGGGCGGGGTTCGCGCTGCTGGGCGTTGCGGCCTGGTACTGGGTGGCGTGGTGGCGCCGCCGGCGGCAGGCCGGGTGGCTGCCGGGACGGGCGCTTTCGTGGGCGCTGATTGCGAGCGGGTTCCTCTCGTTTGCGGCCCTGCAGGCGGGGTGGTTCGTCACGGAGTTTGGGCGCCAGCCGTGGGTGGTGTACGGCTACCTGCGGACGTCAGAGGCGGTGACCGAGCGCGAGGGGATCCTCGGCTTCTTCATCCTTTTCACGCTGCTGTATGTGGTGATTTCGATCGCGCTGGTGGTGGCCCTGGTGAAGTGGCCGCACGGGCCGCGGCGGCCGGAGCGGCTGCCGGGTGCAGCCGGGAAGGAGGCCGAGGGTGTCGCCTGAGCTGGCCGCGGCGGGCGTGGCGCTCGCGGCGGTGGTGATGTACGCGGTGTTCGGCGGTGCCGATTTCGGCGGGGGGATCTGGTCGCTGCTGGCGTGGGGGCCGCGGAAGGATGCGCAGCGCCTTGCCCTGGAGAAGGCGATCGGGCCAGTGTGGGAGACCAACCACGTGTGGCTCATCCTGCTGGTGGTGACGCTCTTCGTGGTATTCCCGGCGGCGTACGCGGTGATCTTCGAGGCGCTCTACGTGCCGCTCTTCATCGCCCTGCTCGGCATTGTGGCGCGGGGGGCAGCGTTCGCGTTCCGGCATTACGGGCAGCGCGAGAGCCGGCTGGCGCGACAGGCGTTGCAGTGGTTCTCGTGGGCGAGCGTCGCGACGCCCTTTACCTTCGGGCTCGTGATCGGCGCGGTGACCGGCGGACACATCGAGGTGGAGGGCACGCGGGTGCTCTCGGGGGCGTTTGAGGGGTGGCTGCGGCCGTTCGCGCTGATGTGCGGGCTTATCGGGCTGCTTTCGTGCGCGTTCGTTGCCGCAGCGTTCATGGTGGCGCGGACGGAGGGCGAGCTGCGGGAGGATTTTCGCCGGCGGGCGATTGCTGCCTCGTTGGCCCTGGGTGCCGCGACGACGGTCGCGATCCCCGTGGCGGCGTGGGATGCGGAGGCATTCGCAGCCCACCTGGATGACGGGCGGGTGCTCGGGGCGATGGGGGTGACGGCGGCGCTTGGCCTGGCAGGGCTGTGGGCCCTCTGGCGCCGGCGGTACCGGCTGGCGCCGCCGCTGGCTGCCGCGACGGTGGGCGGCGTGGTGAGCGCATGGGGACTGGCGCAACACCCGTACCTGCTGGCTGAGTCGCTCACCTACTCGGCGGCGGCGGCCGAGCGGGTGACGGTGGTGTCGTTCCTGGTGGCGCTGCCGATCGGGTCGCTCATCCTGGTCCCATCACTCTGGCTGCTGTATTCGACCTTTTCGCGGGAGACGCTGCGCGGGGAAGAGATCGCGCACTAGGGTTCGAGTTCGGCGAGGAATTGGCGAACGGCCTCGGCGTACCCGTCGGGGTCGACGTTCCAGGAGCGGACGTGGCCGGCGCCGGGGGTGCGGACGTAGCGCACGTGGGCGGGGTTGCCAGCGGCGAGGACGTCGCTGGTTTCGACCGGGACGAGGGGGTCGGCGTCGCCGTGGAAGAGGAGGATGGGCACCCGGAGGTCGATGGCCGTGCGGCGGTAATCGAATGCGTCCCAATCGAACCCGTAGCGGCGGGCAGCGATGCGGTTGCTGACGGCGAGGTAGGGGCGCGGGATATGGCGCTGGCGGGCCGCGTGGGCGACGGTGCTGCGCAGGTCGAGCATGGGGGCATCGAGGATGAAGCCGGCGACCCGGCTGGCGAGGTCGGCGTGCTCCATGAATGCGAGGGCGATGGCACCGCCCATGGAGTAGCCGACGAGCAGGAGGCGGCGGGCGCCGCGGTCGATGGCCCAGCGAGCGGCACCTTCGAGCTCTTCCCATTCGCCCTGGCCGTAGGCGTAGCGACCACCGGGGGCGGCGGGGCAGCCGGGATCGTTGCGATAGGTGATGGCGAGTGCTGGCAGCCCGGCGGCGACGAGGTGGGGGAGGAGGCGGAGCGTCTCGCGGCGGTCGGCCCCCTTGCCGTGGACCATGACGGCCCAGGTGTCACGCTGGCCGGGGACGTACCAGGCGGGGAAGGCGCCGAGGGGCGAGGTGAAGGTAACCTCATCAAAGGGAATGCCGTGCGCCTGGAGCGGGTCGCCTGGGAAGGCGAAGGGGTCGAGCCGGGCGTAATCGCCGGGTCGGATGTCGCCATCGAGGGGTTCG
>FWWL01006063.1_pt1 | contig 17976 bp, 16 predicted proteins | sample 2228331 | NCBI WGS metagenome assembly FWWL01 (sample SAMEA103939775, study PRJEB20133) | metagenome
CGCTACTACGGCGAGACCCGCTTCCCCTTCATCCTCCAGAACGTGCACCGCTACTTCCTCTATGTGGCCCTGGTCTTCATACCCCTGCTCTGGATCGGGGCCATCCGCGGCTTCCACCACCCCGACGAGGGCTGGGGGGTGGGCCTCGGCTCCTTCATGCTGGTGGTGAACGCCGCCCTCCTGAGCCTCTACACCTTCTCCTGCCACTCGCTGCGACACCTGGTGGGTGGCGGGCTGGACTGCTTCAGTTGCTCCCTCTACAACCGCGCCCGGCACCGGGTCTGGTCGTGGGTGAGCAGGCTCAACGCCGACCATCGCCTCTATGCCTGGGTCAGCCTGGTCTTCATCGTGGCCACCGATGTCTACATACGGCTGGTGGCCAACGGCCACATCACCGACCCCAACACCTGGAGCAGCTTCTAGGGGGTGGAGCTAGTGCCCGGCTACAGCGTTCACGAGTACGACGTCCTGGTAGTGGGGGCGGGCGGCGCCGGCCTGCGGGCCGCCATCGCCGCCGCCGAGGAGGGGGCCCGCACGGCGGTGGTCTGCAAGTCGCTGCTGGGCAAGGCCCACACCGTCATGGCCGAGGGGGGCATCGCCGCCGCCCTGGCCACCGTGGACCCCGACGACAACTGGCGCGTCCACTTCCGCGACACCATGCGCGGCGGCAAGCTGCTGAACGACTGGCGCATGGCCATGATCCACGCCCAGGAGGCGCCCGAGCGGGTGCTGGAGCTGGAGCGCTGGGGGGCCGTCTTCGACCGCACCGGCGACGGGCGCATCCTGCAGCGGCCCTTCGGCGGCCATCGCTATTCCCGCCTGGCCCACGTGGGCGACCGCACCGGCCTGGAGATGATCCGTACCCTGCAGCAGAGGGTCGTGGCCCTGGGCATTGACGTGTTCATGGAGGCCACCGTCACCCGCGTCCTGACCGATGCCGGCCGGGTAGCGGGGGCGGTGGCCTATCGCCGCGAGTCGGGCGAGCTGCTGGTCTTCCGGGCGCGGGCGGTGGTGCTGGCCACCGGCGGCGTGGGCAAGTGCTACAAGGTCACCTCCAACTCCTGGGAATACACCGGCGACGGCCACTCCCTGGCCTACTGGGCCGGCGCCGACCTGATGGACATGGAATTCGTCCAGTTCCACCCCACGGGCATGGTCTGGCCGCCCAGCGTGCGCGGCATCCTGGTCACCGAGGGGGTGCGAGGCGAGGGCGGCGTCCTGCTCAACAACAAGGGCGAGCGCTTCATGTTCAACTACATCCCCGAATACTACCGGGCCGAGACGGCCGAGACCGCGGACGAGGCCGACCGCTGGTATACCGACAAGCGCAACAACCGCCGCCCGCCGGAGCTCCTGCCGCGGGACGTGGTGGCCCGCGCCATCAACTCCGAGATCAAGGCCGGCCGCGGCTCGCCCCACGGCGGCGTCTATCTGGACATCGCCACCCGCATGGGGCGGGAGCAGATCCTCCGCAAGCTGCCGGGCATGTACGAGCAGTTCCTGCGCCTGGCCGACGTGGACATCACCAGGGAGCCCATGGAGGTGGGCCCCACCATGCACTACATCATGGGCGGGGTGCGGGTGGACGCCGAGACGGCCGCCACCACCGTCCCCGGCCTCTACGCCGCCGGCGAGGTGGCCGCCGGCCTGCACGGGGCCAACCGCCTGGGCGGCAACTCCCTGTCCGACCTGCTGGTGTTCGGGCGCCGCGCCGGCCTCTTCGCCGCCCGCTACGCCGCCTCCCTGGCCCAGGTGCCCTCCATCAGCGGCGACGAGATCGAAGAGATCGCCAGCGAGATGTATGCCCCCTTCCAGTGCAGCGACGGCGAGAACCCCTTCGCTATCCAGAAGGAGCTGCAGGAGACCATGCAGGACCTGGTGGGCATCGTCCGCACCGGCGACGAGTTGCAGGAGGCCCTGCGCCGCATCCAGGCCCTCAAGGAGCGGGCGCAGAGGGTCTCGGTGCCGGGCAACCAGCAATACAACCCGGGCTGGCACCTGGCCCTGGACCTGCGCTCCCTGCTGACGGTGGCCGAGGCCATCGCCCTCTCCGCCCTCGAGCGCAAGGAGAGCCGCGGCGCCCACACCCGCGACGACTACCCGAAGGAGGACCCCGAACAGGCCAGGTTCAACCTGGTGGTGCGCCGCGACCGTGACGGTCGGCCGCTGCTGGAGAAGGTCGAGCGCCCCGAACTGCCCGAGGACGTCCGCAAGATACTGGAGGAGGCGTAGACGTGGCCCTGAGGACCATCAGCATCTACCGCGGCGACCGCGGCGGCGGCCGCTTCGTGGACTTCCAGGTGGACGTGGAGGAGGGGAACGTCGTCCTGGACGTGGTGCTCAAGGTGCAGGCGGAGCAGGCCCCCGACCTGGCCGTGCGCTGGAACTGCAAGGCCGGCCGCTGCGGCTCCTGCTCGGCCGAGATCAACGGCCACCCCCGCCTCATGTGCATGACGCGCATGAGCCTCTTCCCGCCCGATCGGCCCGTCTACGTGGCCCCCCTCAAGACCTTCCCCCTCATCAAAGACCTGGTCACCGATGTCTCCCTGAACTACGAGATCGCCAAGACCATCCCGCCCTTCCAGCCGCGGCCTCCCGACCCCGACGGCCTCTATCGCATGAGCCAGGACGACGTGGACCGGGTGCAGGAGTTCCGCCGCTGCATCGAGTGCTTCCTCTGTCAAAACGTCTGCCACGTCATCCGTGACCACCCCGAGAACAAGGGCCGCTTCTACGGCCCCCGCTGGTTCGTGCGCCTGGCCGAGCTGGAGATGCACCCACTGGACACGGCCGACCGGCGCCGCCTCATCCGCGAGATGGCCGGCGTGGGCTTCTGCAACGTGACCAAGTGCTGCACCGAGGTCTGCCCGGAGCACATCAGGATAACCGACAACGCCATCATCCCCCTCAAGGAGCGGGTGGTGGACCTCTACTTCGACCCCCTGCGCTGGCTGGCCGACCGCCTGCGGGGGAAGAGGGCGGACGCCGTCGGCAGCCAGTAGGGCAGCGTCCCGCCGCGGCCCGTCAGCGGGGCAGCGGCGCCACCAGGCGCCGGGCCGACCGGCAGAGGAACTCCAGCGCCAGCCAGGATGCGGGCAGACGCCCCCGCAGCCGCAGCCCCAGCACCGGCGCGTCGCGGCAGATGTCGCGGACGGCCGCCAGCAGGTGCTCCTCCAGCGGCGTGAGCGGGTCGTCCAGGGGTAGCAGCAGGGCCCGGAGCGCCGCCAGCCGCGCCTGGGGTCGCGTCTCCCCCAGCCCCACACCGACGACGAGGGGCGGGCACAGGGCGTCCATCGCCCTGGCCACGGCGCGCGCTACCTTCGCTGCCAGCGTCCCCTCCTCGGCGGTGGGGAGCCTGAGGACGCGGGCCGCCCGTCGGCAGGCCCGACCCTGCACCAGCGCAGCGAAGCTGTCGCCCTCTCCTTCCCAGGGCAGGAGGCGTGCCGGGGCGCTCAGGTAGCCCTCGGCGCGGGCGCGGCGCGCCGCCCTCTTCACCGCCCCCGTCATGGCTTCGTCGGCGACGAAAAAGACGGGGCGCCCCCGGTCCTCGCACAGGGGGAGCGTCTCGGCGCGGGCCTGGAGGCCGTTGCGCAGCGCCTGTCCCAGCACCAGGCGGGCGAGGGGGTCGTGCTCTCCGGCCAGGGCCCTCTCGAGGGCGGACTCGATGTCCGCCGGCAGGGAGCAGGCGGCCTGCCGCAGCAGCGCCAGCAGCGCCTCGTCCCGCCCGGCGTCGCTCACGGCCCCTACCCGATGACGGCCACCAGCTCGCGGACGGCTTCGGCGGCCCTGCGCAGCCCCTCCAGTTCGTCGGGGGCCAGGGGCGCCTCGTAGATGGCCTCCACCCCGCCGGCGCCCAGGCGCACCGGCACGCCGGTGTAGGCACCGCGAATGCCGTATTCCCCCTCCAGGTAGGCGCAGCAGGGGAGGACGCGCTTCCTGTCCAGAAGAATGGACTCTACCATGGCCACCGTGGCGGCGGCGGGGGCGTAGAAGGCGGAGCCGGTCTTGAGCAGGCTCACCACCTCGGCGCCGCCGTTGCGCGTCCGCTGCACGATGGCCTCGATGCGCTCCCTGGGCAGCAGGCTGGTGAGGGGGACGCCGCCCACCATGGCCGTGCTGACGATGGGCACCATGGTCGCCTCGGTGTGGCCGCCCAGCACGTAGGCGTGGACGTCCTCCACCGAGCAGCCCACCTCCCAGGCGATGAAGGTGCGGTAGCGGGCGCTGTCCAGCATACCGCCCTGGCCCACCACCCGCTCCCTGGGCAGGCCCGTCACCTCCTTGGCCACGTGGCACATGGCGTCCATGGGGTTGGCGAAGATGATGAAGATGGCCTCCGGCGACTGCTCCAGCGCCCGCTGGCAGACCTCGCGCACGATGCCGGCGTTGATGTTGAGGAGCTCCTCGCGGGTCATCCCCGGGCGCCTGGGCACCCCCGAGGTGACGATGACCACGTCCGAGCTGGCCGTGTCGCGCCAGTCGTTGGTGCCGACGATGCGGGCGTCGAAGCCGACCACCGGCGCCGACTGGGCCAGGTCCAGGGCCTTGCCCTGGGGCAGCCCCTCGATGATGTCTATCATCACCACGTCCACGTAGCCGGTCTCGGCCAGGCGCTGGGCCATGGTGCCGCCGGTCATGCCCGCGCCTACCACTGTCACCTTCCTGCGCATGGCCTCCTCCTGCCGCTGGGGTGGAAGGGATGGGGGGTCAGTCCATGTGGCGCAGCTTCTCGATGATGGCGTCGGCCACCTGGGAGGTGCCCACGGCCGTCGGATCGTCGCGGTGGGGCTTCATGTCGTAGGTCACCGACTTCCCCTCGCGGATGACGGCCGCCATGGCCTGCTCCATGCGGTCGGCCGCCGACGCCTCCCCCAGGTAGCGGAGCATCATCACCGCCGAGAACATCATGGCCATGGGGTTGACCTTGTTCTGGCCGGCATACCTGGGGGCGCTGCCGTGCACCGGCTCGAACACGGCCAGGTCGTCGCCGAAGTTGGCGCCCGGGGCCACCCCCAGCCCGCCGATCAGACCGGCGCACAGGTCCGACAGGATGTCGCCGTAGAGGTTGGGCAGCACCAGCACGTCGTAGTTCTCGGGGCGCTGCACCAGCTGCATGGTCATGTTGTCCACCAGCACCTCTTCATACTGGATGTCGGGGTAGTCCTCGGCCACCCGCCGGGCCACGGCGAAGAAGAGGCCGTCGGTGTACTTGAGGATGTTGTCCTTGGCCACCGCCGTCACCTTGCGGCGGCCGTAGGCGCGGGCGTATTCGAAGGCGAAGCGGACGATGCGCTCGCTGCCCCACTCGGAGATGACTTTCAGGCTCAGGCCGGCGTCCTCGCGAATGGGTTCCATGCCGTTCTGGACGCACAGGTCGGAGACGACGCGGATGGCCGGGTGCCCCTTCTCGAACTCCAGGCCGGCGTAGAGGTCTTCGTGGTTCTCGCGCACGATGACCAGGTCTATGTTCTCGTAGCGGCTGCGCACCCCCGGATACCACTTGGCCGGCCGCACGCAGGCGTAGAGGTCCAGGAACTTGCGCAGGGCCACGTTGACGCTGCGGAAGCCACCGCCCCGCGGCGTGGTGATGGGCCCCTTCAGGGCCACCTTGTTGCGCCGCACCGAGTCCAGCACGTCCTCGGGCAGCACGCTACCGAACTTCTCCAGGGCGTTGATGCCCGCCTCCTTCACCTCCCACTCGATGGGCACGCCGGTGGCCTCCAACACCCGCACGGTGGCCTCGGTGATCTCGGGGCCGGTGCCGTCGCCGGGGATGAGGGTGATACGGTAGGGCGGGCGCAGGTCATCGCGGTGCAGTGTCACCATAGCGCTGACTCCCTCGCTCTGACGGTGTCGCCGGGGGCCGACCACCGGGCCGGGCCGTGCCCCTCGCCGCTGCGCATCTCTCGTCTGTCCTCTTCAGTAGGCGGCCCCGCCTGCCCGGGCGGGGCCGCCCGCCACCTTCAGCCTCGGTCAGGCCGTCCTCAGGAGAAGCGCTCCTGCAGGAAGCGGGCCAGGTCGAACTCCTCTCGCCGCGGCTCCAGCTCCCGCACCTGCAACTCGTAGACCGGGCGCTCCGCCTGATAGAAGACGCCCAGGTGCACCTGCTCCTCGGTCAGGGCCAGCTCCATGGCCGCCTTCAGGTCGCTGGTGTCCCAGCCAGCGGGCATCTCCGTCACCCGCTGGTCGTAGAAGTCGTAGGTGTTGTAGAACTCGGCGCAGGGGCTGTGGACGTGGATGAAGGAGAAGCCTTTGTGCCTGATGCCCTGCACGATGAGCTGGGCCAGCTCGTTGGGCTTGGCCGAGTAGCCGCGGGCGACGAAGGTGGCGCCGGCGGCCAGGGCCATGAGTACCGGGTTCATGGGCTTGGCGATGACCCCGTAGGGGGTGGACTTGGTCTTGTGGCCCACGAAGGAGGTGGGCGACGCCTGGGCCTTGGTCAGGCCGTAGGTCTGGTTGTCCATCATGATGCAGGTGACGTCAATGTTCCTGGCGGCGGCGTGGGGCAGGTGCCCCATGCCGATGGCCATCAGGTCGCCGTCGCCGCCCATCACCAGCACCGTCAGGTCGGGGCGCGTCAGCTTGATGCCGGTGGCGATGGGCAGGGCGCGCCCGTGCACGCCGTGGAAGCCGAAGGTGCTCATGAAGTAGGGGGCGCGGCTGGAGCAGCCGATGCCCGATACCACCACCACCTGGTGCTTGGGCAGTTGCAGGGCGGCCAGCGCCTTGAAGGTGGCGCTGAGCACCCCGAAGTCGCCGCAGCCGGGGCACCAGACCGGCTTCTGGTCGCCCCGGTAGTCCTTGACCGTGAGCACCTCGGAAGGGCGTTGGGCCGTGGCGGCACCGTCAGGCATCGCGCATGACCTCCTCGATCTTGGCCAGTATCTCGCCCGGGGTGAAGGGCAGGCCGCCGATCTTGTTGACGCGGATGGCCTGCACCCCCAGGTGGGCGGCCAGGTGGTGGGCGAGCTGGCCCTGGTAGTTCACCTCCGGCACCATCACCTTCTTCACCGAGCCCAGGAACTCCTGCAACTGCTCCCTGGGCAACGGGTTGAGCACGCGCAGGTGGAGCCCCGCTACCTTATAGCCCTTGGCCAGGGCGCGGTCAATGGCCTCCCTCACCGACCCCTCGGTGGCGCCCCAGGAGATGATGCCCAGCTCCGCCTTCTTCTCGCCGTAGCGGCTGGCGAAGTCGGGGGAGTCAACTTCCTGGCGGCAGGTCTCCAGCTTGCGGAAGCGCTTGGCCGTCATGGCCTCGTGCACCTGGGGCGTCAGCACCGGGTGGCCCAGCTCGTCGTGCTCCAGGCCCGGCGCCACGTAGGTGTGGCGGTCCAGGCCGGGGATGGCCATGGGCGAGACGCCTGTGTCGGTGATACGGTAGCGGCGGTATTCGCCCGGCGCCACCCCGTCGGGCCGCAGCCGGTCCACCACCGTCAGCGCCGAGACGTCGGGCACCTCCATGGTCTCGGTGCGGTGGGAGAGAGACTGGTCCGACAGCAGGATGACGGGGCACTGATACTTTTCGGCCAGGTTGAAGGCCTCTACTGTCATGCGCAGGCAGTCGGCCACCGAGCCGGGGGCGACCACGATGCGGGGGAAGTCGCCGTGGCCGGCGTAGAGGGCGTGGAACAGGTCGCCCTGCTCCAGCTTGGTGGGCATCCCCGTGCTGGGGCCGGAGCGCTGGGCGTCCACGATGACCACCGGTATCTCGGCCATGGAGGCGAGGCCCAGCAGCTCGACCATCAGCGACAGCCCCGGCCCGGAGGTGGCGGTCATAGCCTTGACGCCGGCATACGAGGCGCCGATGACCGAGGCCAGGGCGGCCATCTCGTCCTCGGCCTGCAGGCAGACGCCGCCCAGCCGCGGCAGCTCGGCGGCCATCGCCTCCAGGATGTCCGAGGCGGGGGTGATGGGGTAGCCGGCGAAGTAGCGGCAGCCGGCGTGCAGCGCCCCGGCCACGATGGCCTGGTTGCCGCTGACGACCAGCCGCGACACGTTGTCGGCCGAGCCCAGCCAGAAGCCGTCGCGCTTGGTGAGGCTGTTGACGTATTCGTAGCCGTAGCGCAGGGCCTCCAGGTTCTTGTCCAGCAGCTCCTTGCGCCGCTGGTAGCGGGAGACCACCATCTCCTCCAGGGCCGAGAGGGGCAGGCCGAAGAGGCCCGCCAGCACCCCCTGGATGAGGGTGTTGGTGCCCCGCACGAACTCCAGCTCCTGACGGGCGATGCGCTGGAAGGGGATGCCGTAGAGGACGACGCCGTCCCCCTCCTCGCGGGGCTGCACCAGCTCCGAGTCGTAGATGAGGACGCCACCCTGGTTCAGGTCTTCCCGGTGCAGTTCGTAGGCCTCCTGGTCGAAGGCCACCAGCACGTCGCAGCCATCGCCGATGGAGAGGACGGGACGATGGCTGATGCGCACCTGGAACCAGGCGTGACCGCCCTTGATCTCGGCCGGATAGGTGCGGAAGGTGAAGGTGTGGAAACCGATGTGGGCCGCTGCCTGTGTGAAGTTCTCGCCTGTGCTGATGACGCCGCCGAGTGCCGTGTCGCCGCCGATCCTTATGATGAAGTCATCCCTGGGCATAGCTCTCCAGCCCTCGTGACCTCCTCCCCTGATGGGGATGGCAGCCCTATTGTAGCAAAGCGGCGGGGGGTATGAACAGGGCCTGGGGCCGGGAATAGAAGAATTCTGGCGATAGCGGCTACGCTATCGGCGGCGGGCCGCCTGGCGCAGCGCCCCCCGCCCGCTATAATGGGCCTTAGATTCGCCGCTGAAGGAGCTGCCCATGATCAAGGCCTACGTGCTCATCGTCGCCGACCCCGCCCGCACGCGCGCCGTGGCCGACCAGATCCGCCAGATCCCGGGAGTGGTGGAGTGCCACCAGGTGATGGGCCCCTACGACATCGTGGCCGAACTGGAGGTGGAGAACCTCACCGACATCCCGCCCATCCTGGGCGAGCGCATCCGCAAGATCGAGGGGATCCACAGCACCACTTCCCTGGTGACGCTGCCCGAGGGCTAGGCGCTTTCCAGGGGCTCCAGCACCACCAGGGGGTCGCCCTCGCTGACCCGCGCCCCGGCCTGCACCAGCACCTCCCTCACGCGTCCGGCCATGGGGGCGGCCACCTCGTTCTCCATCTTCATGGCCTCGATGACCAGCAGCACCTGCCCCTCGGCCACCTCGTCCCCTGCCTGGACCTCCACCCGCACCACCCGTCCGGTCATGGGGGCGGCAACCAGCCCGGGGCCGGCGGCCTGGGGGCGCCGCTGGGGGGCCGGGGCCGGTCGGGGGCGCTGTCGGGTGGCCGTCCCGCCGCCCCTCACTTCTACCTGATGGGCGCGGGCGTCCACCAGGACCGACAGGGGCCCTTCGCCGTGGGCCTCCTCGGGCAACTGGACGTAGTAGGGTCGCTCGTTGACGTAGACGGCGACGACGCCCCCCTGCCGACGCGCCCGCACGGTGAACTCGCGTCCGTTCACCAGGACGACGTCGCCCCGGTGCTCGACCTCGAACTCCTGTCCGTCTACGACCAGCTTCATGCCGTGCCCGTCCGGTTGAGCAGGCGCCGGCGGCCGGCCACCTTCCAGAGCGATATCTCCTGCCTGGGGGGAGCCGGGGGCTGGGGACGGTGGTGGTCCTGCGCCAGGGCCACGGCGATGGCCGCCACCTCCTCCGGCTCCAGGCCGCCGCCCCGCGCCCGCCACTCCAGGAACTCGCGGGCCACCTGCGGGAAGAGGACGTAGGAGATGACGTCCTCCTCGGAGCGGGCCAGGTCGCCCAGCTCCCGTCGGGCCTTCTCCACCTCCGGCGCCAGGTGGTCGGCGGGCCGCCCGGCGATGACCTCGGCGTCGCCCAGGACCTTGCGCTGCACCTCGGGGTCAACGGGCGCTGGCGGCCGGCCGTAGTAGCCCTGGACGTAGGCCCGCGTCTCCCGCGTCACCTGCTTGTAGCGCTCGCCGGCCAGCACGTTCAGCACCGCCTGGGTGCCCACGATCTGGCTGGTGGGGGTGACCAGGGGCGGATAGCCCAGTTCGGCCCGCACTCGCGGTATCTCCTCCAGCACCTCCTGCAGGCGGTGGGCGGCGCCCATCTCGCGCAACTGGGAGAGCAGGTTCGATATCATCCCCCCCGGCACCTGGTGGATGAGGACGCCCACGTCCACCGTCACCTCGCCCTCGAAGGCGGCATACTTGCGCCTCACCTCGGCGAAGTAGGCAGCGATGCGCGAGAGAAGCTCCAGGTCGAGGCCGGGGTCGTGGGGGGTGCCGTGCAGGGTGGCCACCAGCGACTCGCAGGGCGGCTGCGAGGTGCCCAGGGAGAGGCTGGAGATGGCGCAGTCCACCACGTCCACGCCCGCCTCGATGGCCTTGAGCACCGCGAGGGGCGCCAGGCCGCCGGTGGAATGGGTGTGCAGCTGGACGGGCACCCGCACCGTCTCCTTCAGGCGCTTGACCAGCTCGTAGGCCTCGTAGGGGCGCAGTATGCCGGCCATGTCCTTGATGCAGATGGAGTCGGAGCCCATCTCCACCAGCTCCCTGGCCAGGCGGGCGTAGAGGTCGAGGGTGTGCACGGGGCTGATGGTGTAGCAGATGGTGCCCTGGGCGTGGCCGCCGTAGCGCTTCACGGCCCGGATGGCCGTTTCCAGGTTGCGCGGGTCGTTAAGGGCGTCGAAGATGCGGAAGATGTCCATGCCGTTCTTGACGGCCAGCTCTACGAATTTCTCCACCACGTCGTCGGCGTAGTGGCGGTAGCCGACCACGTTCTGGCCGCGCAGGAGCATCTGCAGGGGGGTGCGGCGGAAGCAGCGCTTGAGCTGGCGGAGGCGTTCCCAGGGATCTTCGCGCAGGAAGCGCAGGCAGGTGTCGAAGGTGGCCCCGCCCCAGACCTCGACGCTGTGGAAGCCCACCTCGTCCATCAGGGGCGCAATGGGCAGCATGTCCTCGGTGCGCATGCGGGTGGCCAGCAGGCTCTGGTGGGCATCCCGCAGCGTCGTATCGGTTATGCGCACGCCCATGGCTGTCCCCAGCTAGAGCGGGATGTTGCCGTGTTTCTTGGGAGGGTTGGTGTCGGTCTTGTTCCTCAGCATCTCCAGGGCACGGATGATCTTCACTCGCGTCTCGCGGGGGTCTATCACGTCGTCTATGAAGCCGCGGGAGGCGGCCACATAGGGGTTGGCGAACTTCTGTCGGTATTCCTGGATCAGCTCCTGGCGCCGCGCCTCCGGGTCGGCCGCCCCTTCCAGCTCCCGCCGGAAGACGATGTTCACCGCCCCCTCGGGCCCCATGACGGCGATCTCGGCCGTGGGCCAGGCGTAGTTGATGTCGGCCCGCAGGTGCTTGGAGCCCATCACCAGGTAGGCGCCGCCGTAGGCCTTGCGCACAATGCAGGTCACCTTGGGCACCGTCGCCTCCGAGTAGGCATACAGCAGCTTGGCGCCGTGGACGATGATGCCTCCGTGCTCCTGGTCGGTGCCGGGCATGTAGCCGGGCACGTCCACCAGGGTGACGATGGGGATGTTGAAGGCGTCGCAGAAGCGCACGAAGCGCGCCGCCTTGCGCGAGGAGTCTATGTCCAGCACCCCGGCCAGCACCGCCGGGTTGTTGGCCACGATGCCCACCGTCCGCCCGTTCATGCGGGCGAAGCCCACCACCACGCTCTGTCCCCAGTAGGCGTGCACCTCCATGAAGTCGCCGTCGTCCACGATGCGGTAGATGACCTCGTGCATGTCGTAGGGGCGGGCGGGGTCTTCGGGCACGATGTCCAGCAGGTCGTCGCACAGGCGCTGGGGGTCGTCGGACGGCTCCAGGGCGGGCGGGTCCTCCATGTTGTTGGCGGGCAGGAAGGAGAGCAGGCGCCTGACCTCCTGTAGGCACTCCTGCTCCGAGTCCAGCACGAAGTGGGCCACGCCGCTGCGGGCGGCGTGCACCTGCGCGCCCCCCAGCTCCTCGTGGGTGACCTCCTCCTGGGTGACGGCCCGCACCACGTCCGGCCCGGTGATATACATGTGGGCGGCGCGGGTCATGAAGATGAAGTCCGTCAGCGCCGGCGAGTAGACGGCGCCGCCAGCGCAGGGGCCCATGATGACCGATATCTGGGGGATCACGCCCGAGGCCAGGGTGTTGCGCAGGAAGATGTCGCCGTAGCCCCGCAGGGAGACGACCCCCTCCTGGATGCGGGCGCCCCCCGAGTCGTTGATGCCGATGAGGGGGGCGCCGTTCTTCAGGGCCAGGTCCATCACCTTGCAGATCTTCTCCCCCACCGCCTCCGACAGGGAGCCGCCCAGCACCGTGAAGTCCTGCGAGAAGACGTAGACCAGGCGGCCCTCGACGGTGCCGTAGCCGGTGACCACGGCGTCGCCGTAGTAGCGCTGGCGGTCGAGGCCGAAGTCGCTGGCGCGGTGCAGCACCAGGGAGTCCAGCTCCTCGAAGCTGCCCGGGTCCAGCAGCAGGTCGAGGCGCTCGCGGGCGGTGAGCTTGCCCCGCTTGTGCTGGGCCTCGATGCGCTCCGGCCCGCCCCCCTGACGGGCCTGCTCCTTGAGCTGCAGGAGCTGCGAGAGCTTCTCCGAAAGGGGCCTACCTTCTATGGCCATGTCCCTCTTCCTGCCGGGGATTCCGATAACTGCGGGACCGAGGCGGCCCTGGGGCCGATGCTAGCACAGGGCACCGGCTGACGCAATCTGCCGCCGGTCGCTGGCGAGGCTGGCCCATCAGCGCGGCGAGCGCGTCAGGAGACGGCGCAGCGACGGCAGCGGACTGTCGTCTGCCCGTTCGAAAAGCACCTGCCCCTCCGCCAGCGCCGCTCTCACCACGCCCCACCCCTCGGTCAGCGAGCGTCGGGCCTCCTCCAGCGTGTAGGGGAACACGTCGGCCCCGACGCCGAGGCCCACGGGCAGGAAGCGGGGGATGCGGTGGCGGAAGTCCTCCTCCGACTCCCGCAGGAGTATCAGCACGTCGGCGTCGCTGGCAGCGGTGTGGTCGCCGCGGGCCAGGGAGCCGAACAGGACGACGGCCAGCACCTGCGGGTCGCGCCCCAGTTCCGTCGCCCACTGGCGCAGGCGGGCCAGCACCGCCTCCCGGTCAGTCCGCCAGACTCTCACGCTCACAGAACGCCACCACCTCCCTGGCCAGGGCCACGGCCTGTCGGGCCTCTTCCAGGGTGTAGGCGCTGTAGGCCGGGCCGACGGGATGGGCGTTGGGATACCGCGTGGGTATGTAATACTTGTCCAGCACCTTGGCCTTGTCCAGGAGGTCGTCGTCGGGGCGCACCTGGGGCGGGAGGGCCGCCAGCAGCTGGGCCACCGAATGGCCCCAGGCGATCTGTCCCAGCCGCATGTGCAGCGCCTTGGCCGCCATCTCGGCTGCCTGCTGGGCGGCGAAGCACGCCCAGGCGTGATCGCCCATCTGCAGGCTCTTCTCGGCGTGGGCCAGGTCGGCCCGCGCCTGGTCCAGCCAGTCGCGGAAGCGGTTCATCGGCTGCTGACGTCCACGCGCCGGCGTGCGCTGCCGGGCGCGAGCCCCGCCGATATGGTAACACGACGGCGTCGCCGCGCCGCTAACGGCGGGGGATCTTCAAGCGGTCGCCCGGGCGCAGGCGGGTGGGGTCGAGGCCCGGGTTGGCGGCCAGCAGGTCTTCCAGCGTCACGCCGCAGCGCTGGGCGATCTGCAGGGGGATGTCGCCCGGCTGCACCACGTATTCCTCGCCACAGGGGCCGCCCGGCGTCGGCGTGCCGCCGCCCGCTACCGGCGTCCCCTCGAGGTAGGTCACGGGGGGCGGCGTCGTCCAGGGGGTGGCGGTGGGCGCCTGCCTGGGGTCGGTGAGGCGCACCGCTCCCGTCTGTCCGGGCGAGGACGTCTCCGAGCCGCGGCCGCAGGCCACCGCTGCCGCCAGGAGCAGCAACGGGGCCGCCAGCCACACGTGTTTAGACATAACTCGCGACCGCCGACCCGATGGTAGCAGCTAGGGCACCGAGGGGACAAGGGCGGGCCGCCCCACCCCCAGCACGGCGTCTATCACCGCCAGGGAGAAGCGCGCCGCCTGGGCCAGGGCTGTCCCGTCCACATACTGGGCCCTGTCCTCGGGCGAGTGGTAGCGCGGGTCGTCCTGCCGGTGGAAGAGCACGGCGGGGATACCCGCCTCCATGAAGCTGGCATGGTCCGAGGAGAACCCCCGCGGCAGCTCGCCCACCTGGTAGGCCGCGCCCAGGGCCTCGGCCTGCCGCGCCGCCTCCTGCGCCAGCTCCCGCGTGCCCACTATCAGCCAGCGGTCGCCCACCCCTACCATGTCCAGGTTGATCATGGCCAGCAAGCGCGCCCGCTCTTCGGGGTTCAGGCGGGCCACGAACTCGTGACTGCCCAGCAGCCCCTCCTCCTCGGCGCCGAAGAGGACGAAGCAGACGCCGCCCCGCTGGGGGTCGTCGGCCAGCAGCCGCGCCAGCTCCAGCGCCGTCGCCGTGCCCGAGGCGTTATCGTTGGCGCCCGGCGACATGGGCACCGAGTCGTAATGGCCCCCCACCACCACCCGGCAGGTGCCGTCCGGGGGGCGCGCCACCACGTTGTAGGAGGTCTTGATGGCCGGCTCCGCTACCCGCAGGAAGACCCGCACCGGGCCCTGGAAGAGCATCTGCAGCAGGGACTGGCCGTCCTCCTGGCTGATAGCCACCGCTGGCAGGGCCGCCCCCTGGGGCATCTGCCCGAGAAAGAGGCCCGGGCGATCGTTGTAGACGATCACTCCCACGGCGCCGGCGCGAAAGGCGTTGCCCACCTTCTCGGCGAAGGTGATGCCGCCCCGCTGCACCAGGGCGATGCGCCCGGGCGTGTGGGCCGGGAACTCCTCCGGTCGCCCCTGCCCGCCGTAGACGAGCTCCGCCTCCGCCTGCCCCGGCGGGCTGAAGACGATGGCCAGGGCGTCCACGTGGCGCGCCAGGGGCGAACGCACCCGCACCTCCACGTCGCGGGTCAGGGTGGGGCGGATGGCGAAGGACTGCTGTTCGACGCGATAGCCGTAGGAGTCCAGCACCTGGGCGATATAGCGGGCGGCCTGTTCCTCGGCGGGGCTGCCGGCCGGCCGCGGGCCGATGTCGCCGGCGAGGTGGCGAACGTGCTCCAGGGCCCGCTGCGGGTCGAAGGTCGCGACCCGGGCGGAGCCGCCGGCGGGAGTTTCCTGGGCGGGGGGCGGACTGGCGGGCGCCGCGCTGCCCCGACAGGCCGTCAGGGCCAGGGCCAGCAAGAGGAGGGCAGCCCAGCGCCTCACGGGGTCGAGGTTAGCGCCGGCCGCGCCAGCGGTCTAGCCAGGAGCGCAGCCTTCCGCCCACCCCCGGCCCGTGCATCTCCAGGGGGCGGCCCCGCCAGCGCCGCTCCGGCCAGCGGAAGGGCCGCCAGAGGGAGAGGACGAAGACGAGCAGGAAGGTGGCGATGCCGGCCAGCACCAGCGCTCGGCCCATGTCGCCCACCGCCGGGGTGAGCACGTAGCCGAGGATGATGGCCACCAGGGCCACCAGCAGCACCTGGCCGATGCTGGGGCGGGGCACGCGCAGGTAAAGATGGGGCCGGGGCAGGCGACGCCAGGCGCCCAGCCAGCGGCGCCAGGGGTGTTTGGGCCGCTGGCGCTCCGCTCGTTCCAGTATCTCCTCCACCTCACGCCAGAGCTTATCTGACATGGCCCCCACCTCACGCCATGGAGCACAACGGGCGTGCCCATTTTAGACCCAGCGGCCCAGGCCGTCCAGAGGTCACCATAAAATCAATCAGGCTCCCGGACTACCGGGAGCCTGTTCGGTGTCGCTCATCTGTTAGGGCCCCGTCCCTCGCCCCATTGTCAGCGGCATGCCCGCTTCGACTTTCCGGCTGCGCCCCTCGGCGCTCCCTCGCACGGCTACTGTCCGAGGCGAGTTCAGGGGCCGGTCGCCTCCCCCGCGCTGCCAACGCGGGGCCTTTCTGCATCCACCTGGAGGACCGCGACCAGCTTGTGGAGCCTGATCACGGCGTCACCTCCTTTCCCACCTCCCTTATAGCGCAGTCCGCTCAGGCTGTCAATGGGGAAAAGTGAGCGGGTTCGTGCGCCTAGCCGAGCAGCTCGTCGTCGTCCGCCCGCAGCAGCACGCGACGGGAGGCCAGCGGGTCGGCGGCCGTCTCCACCACCCCGGCCTGCTCCAGGGCGCGCATCAGCTTCACCGCCCGCTCGCGCCCGATGCCCAGCTGCCGCTGCAGCATCGAGACCGAGACGCGGTTGTGGTTCATGGCCACCTCGCGGGCGGCCTGGAAGAGGGGGTCGTCCTCGCCGCCCAGGCCGCCCTCCCGCACCTGCTCCAGCAGGTGGTCCATGGGCTCGGGCCGCAGGTGGCGGAAGCGGTCGTCGGCCCACCAGGACACCACCCGCTCGATCTCGGCGTCCGATACGTAGCAGCCCTGCAGGCGGCGGGGCTTGGCCGCGTCGGTGGGCAGGTAGAGCATGTCGCCCCGCCCCAGCAGCTTCTCGGCCCCGGCCATGTCCAGGATGGTGCGCGAGTCCACCTGCGAGCTGACGGCGAAGGCGATACGCGTGGGGAAGTTGGCCTTGATGAGCCCCGTCACCACGTCCACCGAGGGCCGCTGGGTGGCCACGATGAGGTGTATCCCCGTGGCCCGGGCCAGCTGGGCCAGGCGGCAGATCTGCCGCTCCACCTGGTAGGGGGCGGACATCATCAGGTCGGCCAGCTCGTCAATGATCACCACCCAGTAGGGCATTTTCTCGGGGGCGCGGGGGCTGCGGTTGTAGGCCTCGATGTTGCGGGCGCCGATGGCGGCGAAGGCCCGGTAGCGCGACTCCATCTCCTGCAGGACGGCCTGCAGCACCGCCGGCACCTCCTCCAGCTCCACGATGACCCGCGAGAAGAGGAGGTGCGGCACCGGCGCGAAGGAGGCCAGCTCCACCCGCTTGGGGTCTATGAGCAGCAGGCGCACGTCCTCGGGCGTGTTGTGCATCAGCAGGCAGGTGATGAGGGAGTTGATGCAGACGCTCTTGCCGCTGCCGGTGGTGCCGGCGATGAGCAGGTGGGGCATGCGGGCCAGGTCGGCCGCTACCGGCTCTCCCGACACGCCCTTGCCCAGCGCCACCGCCAGGCGCGAGCGCGAGGCCACCTTCTGGAAGGCGGGGCTCTCGATGACGCTGCGCACCGTCACCACCGAGGGCGCCGTGTTGGGCACCTCGATGCCCACGAAGGGCTTGCCCGGCACCGGCGACTCGATGCGGATGCTGGGGGCGGCCAGCGCCAGGGCCAGGTCGTTGGCCAGGGCGGTGATGCGGTTCACCCGCACCCGCGTGCGCGAGACCACCTCGTTGCGGTATTTGGGGCGACCGTCCTTGTCGTAGACTACGCGCCCCTTCTCGTCGCGCTCCGGCACCAGGCGCGTCTTCACCTCCCAGCCCGGCTCGATGCCGAACTGGGTGACGGTGGGCCCCTGCTGGATGGAGACCACCCTGGCGTCCACGCCGAAGCTCTTGAGGGTGTCCACGATGAGCTGGGCCCGCGCCTCGTTGTCGGGCGGGCGCGACTCCTCGCCCACCGCGTTCAGCAGGTGGATGGGCGGCAGCTCCCAGCCGTTCTGAATGCGACGGCGCCGCGTCGCCTCGCCCCCGGCGGCGGCCTCCTCTTTCTCCTCTCGCTCGGGGCGGGCGTCCTGCTCCGCGGGGGGCGACGTCCACTCCTCGTCCCAGCGGGCCACCAGCGGTGGCAGCCTGGCGGGGAGCTGGGGCGCCCCCCATTCCTCCCGCTCTTCGGCAGGCGCGGGCAGGAGGGTGCCCACCCAGCCGGCCACTGCCCTGGCCGCCTCCCAGGAGCGGCGGGGCAGGTCGAGGGAGACCAGCCATTCGAGGACGATGCCCAGGCCTTTGGCCAGCAGGACGGGCAGCCTCGGCCAGAGGAGCACCAGCCCCGCCGGCGCCGCGGCGACCCAGGCGACCAACGCCGGGCCACCGCCGCTCAGGTGGGCGCCGGCCGTCCC
>FWWL01003046.1_pt1 | contig 17974 bp, 15 predicted proteins | sample 2228331 | NCBI WGS metagenome assembly FWWL01 (sample SAMEA103939775, study PRJEB20133) | metagenome
CCTGGGCGATCAACTCATCGAGCGTCTTGGCGGGCGGAGCCGTTCGCGGCGCGGTTGCGGAAGCCGCGGGCGCCGGCGGCGGCGTCACCGCCGCCACGCTACCGCTGGGCGGTTCTGCCACCTTCGGCGCACTTCCGGCGGGAGCCGCGGGCGGCGGTTCGGCACGCTGCGGCGCCTGGCGCAGCATCTCGGCGATGCCGCTCGCGGCTTCGCCGAGCGACGGCTTGGCGGACGACGGCGGCGCGTCGCGAAACGGCGAGTGTTGGGTAACGTACCACGCCGCCGCAAACGCCACCAGCGCCCCCAGCGCGACGCCGATCAGGATTCCCAGCACAGTGCCGCCCCGCTGCGACATGCTCACCTCACCCCGTCACTACCGGAGAAGAACCCCTTCGATACCGCGGCGCAGGATGCCGGGATGACGCCACTGATCATCACAGCAGTCACAATACAGAGAAAACCCCTTCCGATACCATCGCAGCGAAGCATCGCTACATCTCCGACGGCGCCGAAACGCCGAGCAACCCCAGCCCCTGCGCCAGCACCACTTGAGTGGCGCGCGCCAGCGCCAGCCGCGCCAGCCGCAGCGGCTCTTCCGGCACCAGGATCCGTTCGCGGTTGTACCAGGCATGAAAGTCGCCTGCGACGTCCTTGAGGTAAAACGCCAGGTGATGCGGTGCGCGCTCTTCGGCCGCGAGTTGCACGATCTCGGGAAACTCGCTGAGCCGCTGCGCCAGCGCCACCGCCGACTCGGAAGCTTCGAGTGGTGCCACCGACGCCTGCGTCAACACCGCGGGGTCTTCGCCCCACTCGCGCAGCAGCGACGCGATGCGCGCGTGCGCGTACTGGATGTAATACACCGGGTTGTCGTTGGACTGGCGTTTCGCCAGATCCAGGTCGAAATCCAGGTGCTGATCGCTCTTGCGCAGAATGTAGAAAAAACGCGCTGCGTCGTTGCCGACTTCCTGCCGCAGCTCGCGCAGGGTGACGAACTCGCCGGCGCGCGTGCTCATTGACACTTTCTCGCCGCCGCGGTACAGCACCGCGAACTGCACGAGCAGCACCTCGAAGCGTTCGACTTCCCGCCCGAGCGCCTGGATCGCCGCGCGAACGCGGGGAATGTACCCGTGATGGTCAGCCCCCCAGATGTCGATGATGCGATCGAACCCGCGTTCGTATTTGTTGAGGTGATAAGCGATGTCGGAAGCGAAATACGTGAAACTACCGTTGGCGCGTTGCACCACGCGGTCTTTTTCATCCCCAAAGGCGGTGGAGCGGAACCACTTGGCGCCGTCCTGCACGTAAATATGGCCGCGCCGCTCCAACTCCGCGACCGCGCGCGCGACCATACCGGTGTCGTAGAGGCTCTTTTCCGAAAACCACACGTCGAATGTGACCCCGAATTCCGCGAGATCCTCGCGGCAGTCGCCCAGCTGCTCGGTGAGCGCAAAGTCGTGCACCCAGGCATAGTCGGCGCCCAACAGGCGTTTGGCGTTGGCAATGAGCGCATCGAGCCGCTGCTCGCGGATCGCCACCGCTTCGGGGTCGGTGCGTTCGGCGGCGGGGTCTTCAGGCACCCCGAAAAGCACTTCTTCAGCCGTGGCCACCGCAAAGCGCGCCCCGTGCCGTTCGCGCAGCGTTTGCGCCATCGCGATCACGTATTCGCCCTGATAGGCGTTGCGCGGAAACGGCACGACCACACCGCACAGCGCCAAATAGCGCAACCAGGTAGATAGCGCCAGGATGTCCATCTGCCGGCCGGCATCATTGACGTAATACTCGCGCGTGACCTCCCAGCCAGCGAACGCGAGCACGTTCGCGAGCGCCGCCCCGTACGCCGCACCCCGACCGTGCCCGACGTGCAGCGGCCCGGTGGGGTTGGCGGAAACGAATTCCACATGAACGCGCCGCCCGTTGGCCTGCCCGCGCCCGAAATCTGCCCCTTGCGCGAGAATATGCGGCACCACCTGGGTTTTGGCCGCTGGCGCCAGCCGCACGTTGATGAACCCCGGCCCGGCCACACTCACTTCCTGCACCCACGGATGCGACGTCAGTTCTCGCATGATCGCCTCGGCCACCGCGCGCGGGTTTTGCTTGAGGCGCTTGGCGGCGGTGAGCGCCCAGGTGCATGCCCAGTCACCATGTTCGGCCTGTCGTGGCCGCTCCAGCGTCACCGGATGGTGCGCTTCCTCGGGAAATGCCGCGATGATTGCCTGATGCACCCAGCCGGCAAGAAACTTGTGCGGAGGAAGGTACGATGAACTCATGTTGGCTTCAAGTCAATGGCACGACCGCATTATAGCCAACTCCCCGCGCAGCACGACGCCGCACGGTGAGCGTCGCGTTGAAAAAACGAACTGGCCTTGCGGGAATGGCGGGAAGAATCCCTTGGTTCTGGCTTTATATTCCGCAACTCAGCTCACCCCTGCTCCCACGGCAACCCGTCATGGCGCCAGCCGTTGCGGGTGCTGCGGTGGTGATGCTCGTCCAGGTCCCCCTCGAAACCATGCACCACGTTGATCACATGCGTAAAGCCTGCGGCAAGGAGCGCTTCGCCGGCAGAAACGGAGCGATTGCCGCTGCGGCAGATCACCACCACCGGGCGATGGATGCCATCCCCGGCAAGTTTGCGCACTTCACTTTCGAAATGCAGGTTGCGCTCCCAGTTGGGACCATCGGCCCAAGGAACGTTCACCGCCCCGATGGGATGACCCACGAACCAATACTCCATCTCGGAGCGGCAATCGATGAACAGCGCCTCGGGGTGCTGCTGCAGAAACTCGAACGCTTCTTTGGGGGTCATGTGTTGTAGACTCATTGCCGATTCCTTTCTCCCTCGTTTCCACACCACCTCAGGAGAGGTTTTGCCGTGAGCTTACTCGATTTGGCCGCGATGCGGCGGGATTACGACCGCGACAGTCTCGACGAGGACAAAATCGCCGCCGATCCGCTGGAACAGTTCCGCCGCTGGCTGGAAGACGCGATCCGTTGCGGCGAACCCGAACCCAATGCGATGACGCTGGCTACTGCCACCCCCGACGGGCGCCCATCGACGCGGCCGGTGCTTTTGAAAGGGTTCGACGCGCGCGGCCTGGTGTGGTACACCAACTATCATAGCCGAAAAGGACGGGAACTGGCGGCCAATCCGTTTGCGGCGCTGCAGTTTCACTGGGTCCATCTCGAGCGCGTCGTGCGCATCGAAGGGCCAGTGGAACAGGTCAGCGCCGAGGAGTCGGACGCGTATTTCGCCGAACGGCCGCTGGCCAACCGCATCGGCGCGTGGGCCAGTGCGCAAAGCGAACCCATCCCGTCGCGCGCGTATTTGATCGAAAAAGCAGCGTATTACGGCGCCAAGTTTGGGCTCAATCCGCCCCGCCCGCCGCAATGGGGCGGTTACCGGCTCATGCCGCAGTACTGGGAGTTCTGGCAGGGGCGCCCGTCACGCCTACATGACCGCATCGCCTACCGACCGGATGGGCAGGGCGGATGGACGCGCCAGCGGCTGGCGCCTTAGCATCTGCTTGAACAAGACGCTCGCGGCTGGTGGCAAATGGCAGGTGTAACCAACCGGTTTGTTTCAACCGCCAAGAAGCTAAGACGGTGCCATCGCTTCACAACGCACCGTTATTCCTTCCCGGTGGCACCGGGTGTGCGACACTCAGGAGCTGCAATCGCTTCACAACGCACTAAAATATTTCCATCGTTTTCTGAGCGAGAACGTCGATGAGTCTGCCCGCCCCACCCCCTTTTGCGGACTTTGCCCGCCCCGAGCGCAGCATCGTGTGGATGCTGATCGTGCTGGCGCAAGCGGCGATCGTCGCCGCGCTTTTTTGGCAGCCGCTCACCGCGGCGTTTCTCTTCAACCCCTGGTTCAACGGCGTGATCGTCGCGGTGTTTGCCCTCGGGGTGCTGGTGGCGATGTTCCAGGTGCTGCGCCTCAAGCGCGAAATCCGCTGGTTGGAAGCATTCTCGCGGCGCGCGGCAGCGCGGCCGCCGGTGTTGCTCGCGCCCTTGGCGCATCAGCTGGAGTCGCTGCAGGCGCAAAACGCCGCGCTCACTCCCACCGCGGCCCGCGCGATTTTGGACGGCGTTCAGATCCGGCTTGAGGAACAGCGCGACCTGAGCCGCTATCTCACCGGACTGCTGGTGTTTCTGGGGCTCCTGGGCACGTTTTGGGGGCTGATCGGCACGATTCGCGCGGTCGCGGAAATCATTCAGAGTCTGTCGGTGGAAGGCGACGCGGCTCAAATCTTTGCCACCCTCAAAGCGCACATCGAGGCGCCGCTGGCGGCGATGGGCACGGCATTTTCCACCTCGCTCTTTGGCTTGGCTGGGTCGCTGTTGCTGGGATTGCTCGACCTGCAAGCCGGGCACGCGGTCAATCGCTTTTACAATGAACTCGAAGAGTGGCTCGCCGGGCAGGTGCGGGTGATCGGCGTGCTGGGCGCGGATGAAGAGGCGCCAAGTGCGGCGTATCTGACGGCGCTCTTGGCGCAAACCGCGGAACAGTTGGAGAAACTGCGTCGCATCGTGCAGGTGCAGGCCAGCGAACAGCACGGTGTTGCGGCGCAACTGACCGAACTCAACGCACAGATGAGCAAACTCATCGCCCAGATGAGCCGCGAAACGCGCGAAGTCGAGGCGATCGCCGATTTGCAAAGCGAAATTCAGGCGCTCATCCGGCAAGTGGCGCAGTTGCCGACGCAGCAGCGCGAAGCGTTCGAAGAGGTGCGCGCCGAGCTGCATTTGCTGGTGCGCGCGTTGTCCTTTCGCCGTTCTGACGCCAGTACCCCGGGAGCTTAGTCATGGCCCGCTTGCGCCCGCGTCGGCCGTTCGACTTTTGGCCGGGGTTTGTGGACGCCGCCACCTCGCTGGTGATGGCGCTGACCTTCGTGCTTTTGGTCTTTGCGGTAGGGCAATTGGCGCTGACCTTCGCGCTGGGCGAACGCGACAGTGCCATTCGCGACCTGCAGGCGCGGCTGGCGGACCTGGCGCAACGCTTGGGATTGGCACAAAAGCAAGCCAGCGTGCAGGAAGAGACCCTCGCGCAACTGCGTGCCACCCTGGCGCGCACGCAGGAAGAGCGCGATGCAGCGCAGCGGCGGGCCAACGAACTTTCCGCCAAGCTCGACGTGCTGCGCGGCGAGCGCGACGCCGCCGAGGTGTTGTACCGCGAAGCCGTCACCGCGCGTGACGCGGCCAAACAGACGGTGGCCCAGTTGAACGAGCGGCTAGCGTTCGTGGAGCGCGAACGCGACGAAACCGCGCAGCAACTTCAGGAAGCCACCGCCGCGCGCGATGCCGCCAGTCGGGAAGTGCGGCGGCTCGAGCAACTCATCGCCGAACTCAACGCGCAGCTCGAGGCGCTCAACCGGGCGCTTGCCGCCGCCGAAGCCAAGGCCACGGAACAGGATCGGCGCATCGCCGATCTGGAAAAAGAGCTCAACCTGGCGCTGGTGGTACGCATCCGCGAGCTCGAACGGCAGCGCTCGGTGCTGTTTGCGCGGCTCATGGAAGCGCTCAAGGACAACCCCAACGTGCGCATCGACGGCGAACGCTTCCTTTTTGCCGATGACGTGTTGTTCCCAAGCGGCTCGGCAGAGCTGACGGTGGAGGGGTTGGCGCGGGTACAAACGATCGCCGAGGTGGTGCGTTCGCTGCTGCCGCAGCTGCCCGCCGATATTCCGTGGGTGCTGCAAGTGGAAGGGCACACCGACCGGCGTCCGATCCGCACCGCGCAGTACCCGTCCAACTGGGAACTATCCACCGCGCGCGCGATGGCGGTGGTGCGGGTGTTGCGCGAGGCGGGCATCCCGCCGCAGCGGCTGGCCGCCACGGGTTACGGCGAATTCCACCCCATCGACGCGCGCGACACCCCTGAAGCGTGGGCACGCAACCGCCGCATCGAGTTGCGACTGACGTGGCGCTAATCCTCCCCCCAGCGCCGCGCCGGATATACCCCCAGCGCGTGCATGTCCTCGCCACAGGTGGAACTGGAAAGATACTCATACTCCCACTGCCGCGCGTCCACGAGCGTTTCACAGGCGCGCAGCGTCGCGTCAGGCCAACCGGGGTGCACGAACACCAGATGCCGCGGCCCCGGGGCGCGCAAAAAGGCGCGAAACTTTTCCCGAAACGGCGGCTGCGGCGCAAAATCGTGCGCGCCGGCAAAGCCGTCGTTGCGCGCCAGCCCGTGCGCATCCAGCAGCTTTCGCCAACCCCTCCCCAACCAGGCCAAGAACCGCGCTTTGGCCAAGCCAACTCCTCGGCGACGGATACGCGCCGCCGTATCAGTACAATCGCGCGCCCAGATCGTTCCCAACGGGTAACGTCCCTGCAGTTCCGCCAAGAGCACCTCGCGCACCCCTGGCAGCAGATGCACATGCTGATGGCCGTCGACGAACGCTGGCGGCGCACCCCAGGCGTCTTCGAACGCATCGAGTTGCGCCCTCAGTTCGTCGCGCACCGCCGCCAGCGGCAACGCCCGCGCCAGCGCCTGTGCCAGCAAGCGCTTGAGCGGCGGCAACCGGCCGGCGCGCACCAGCTGGCCATGCGCAAACGCCGGCCGCTGCTCGGTGAGCGTGACGTGCCACCCCACCTCGGCACGTCCTCTGACCACGGCCGCTAGCGTGCGCGCCGCGTCGTCATGCCAGGCCGTTTGCGCCGGCATGACGCTGGTGGCGGTGATGACACCGCGGGCAATCAGTTCTACAATCGCGTCGTTGACCCCCGGCGCGATCCCAAAGTCGTCGGCACAAATTACGATAGGGATTCCCATGGAGCGAGAGACCACCCCTTGCCATTTGAGCGCCATTGTACCGGTGTATCATGAAGCCGGGTCGCTAGCAGCGCTACACGCTCGTTTGGTGCCGGCGCTGGAAGAAGCCTTGCACGAGATGCACGCACCGCCTGGCCAATGGGAAATCGTGTTTGTCGATGACGGCAGCCGCGATGACAGCTGGACGGTGATCGCAGCGCTGGCCTGCGAGGATGAGCGCATCAAAGGGATCCGCTTTGCGCGTAATTTTGGCAAAGAAGCGGCGATGGCCGCGGGGCTGCGCTTTGCGCGTGGGCGTTGCGCGGTGATCCTCGATGCCGACTTGCAGCATCCGCCGGAACTAATCCCGCAGATGGCACAGCGCTGGCGCGAAGGCGCGCAGATCGTCACCGCGGTGCGCACCGACCGCGACACCGACCCGTGGTGGCGACGGCAACTGACGCGGCTATTTTATGCGCTGTACCATCGTGTCTCGGAAGTGGCGCTGACGCCAGGCGGCGGGGACTTTCGCTGGTTCGACCGCCGGGTGATCGACGCGCTCAACGCTTTGCCCGAGCGCAAACGCTTTCTCAAGGGGCTGGCCAACTGGGTGGGATTTACCCAGGTCACCCTACCGTTTCAACCCGCGCCGCGACATGCTGGCGTATCGCGCTGGTCGCTGGGAAAACTGTGGCGCTACGCGATCGATGGGCTGGCCTCTTTTACCACCGTGCCGCTGCACATCTGGTCGGGTATTGGCGCTGGGCTGGCGCTCATCGGCATCGCTTACGGCGTCTTTCTGGTGCTGCGCACGTTGCTGTTTGGCCGCGACGTGCCAGGATACGCGTCGCTGATGGTCGCGGTGCTGTTTTTTTCCGGCGTGCAGCTGTTTAGCCTCGGCATGATCGGCGAGTACCTGGGGCGGGTGTTCGAGGAGGTCAAGCGGCGACCGCTGTATCTCATCGGCGCGGTCGCCAATTTGCCCGACCCCGGGGTGGCGCTCGAAGCGTACCGGCGTGACGGAGCGTGAACGTGCCTCAGCCTCTGGCGACGTGGCCCTGGCAACGCGTTTTGGCCTGGGTGCTGTGGGGGACGGCGCTGGCGTTCGTCGTCTCTGGTTACGACCAACACACCCCCAGCAACGACGAATGGGTGCAGCACGTCTATGGTGAGCTGCTGTGGGATTTTTATCTCTCCGGCGGACAAGACCGCACGTTTCTCGGCTTTAGCAATCTGTTCCTCTACGGCGGACTGTTTGACCTCATCGCCGCGGGACTGAGCCGGGCGTTGGGTTGGGAATGGTGGCCTTGGCGCCACGTGCTCACCGCGATGTTTGGGCTGGCGGCGTTGCTCGCCACCGCGCGTCTGGCCCGCTTCATCGCTGGGCGCCAGGCCGAAGGGTGGGCGATGCTGCTATTGCTCCTCACCGGCCCCTTCTGGGGGGCAATTTTCACGCATACCAAGGACGTGCCGTTTGCCGCGGCAATGGCCTGGGGGTTGTATTACACGGCGCGTCTGGTGGTGTCTTTTCCGCAGTGGCGATGGCGACACGCGCTGCTGTGGGGCGTGGCGGTCGGCAGTGCGCTCGGACTGCGTGTGGCTGGACTGCTGCTCGTCGCCTTTCTTGCCGTGGGCCTATTGGCGCGCCTGGCCATTTCGTCCTCGGTGCGCCGCGCTGGGGTGGTCACGTGGCCTCGTCTTCTGGTCCGGCTGATGACCGCAGGCGCCCTGGCGCTTACCGTTATGGCGTTGAGCTGGCCCTGGTCGGTGATGGGCTGGGATCACGTGTGGCTAGCGCTGACCAAGTTTTCTCATTTTTCGTTCGATATCTATACCTGGGAAGACGGCGAACGGCTCAAAAACGCTGAGGTCAGCCGCTGGTACTTGCATCACTATTTGCTGGTGCGCTTGCCCGAAGCGGTGTGGATCGGCATGGTCGCGTGGTTGGCACATGCCGTCGTCTGGGTGCGCGAAGTTCTGCATCACCGACACACTTCGGCTCCACCGCTGCACGGTCCTCGCGTGCATTGGCCACACAGCTGGCAACGCGGCGCCCTCGTCGCTTTTGCGGTAGGGTTCGTATTGCTGTATGTCGCACTCAAACGCCCACCGCTTTACAACGGCATCCGGCACTTTCTTTTTCTCGTGCCCTGGCTGGTGGTGCTCGCGGCGTGGGGGTATCAGGCGCTGTTGCACACCGCCTGGCACGCCTGGCAACCCTTTCGTCGGCATCGCGTCAGGGGTTGGATTGCCACGGTCGTTGCGGCCACAGGGGGCGGCTTTGCGCTGATCGCCGCGGGCACGCAGGCGGCGCTGCATCCTTATGAACACGTGTATTACAACCTTTTGGCCGGTGGTCTCAAGCGCGCCGACATGGCCTGGGAGACCGATTACTGGAGCGACGCCACGCGGGCTTTGATCCCGGCGTTGCAGCGTTGGCTCGAGGGACAACCGCCGGGATCCGCCTTTCGGCTGGCCTATTGCGCCGAAGGGTTCCAGATCGAGCGCTGGTTACCCGAGGCGGTCAGTCTGACCCGGGATTGGCGCGACGCCGACCTTTTTCTGAGCACCACGCACGATGATTGTCACTTGGCCATTCCCGGTCAGGAGATTGCCCGCATCGAACGCCGGGGCGTGCCGCTCGCGGTGCTCAAAGACGTGCGCGGTGCTTTTCCGGTCTCGCCAGAGGCACCGGCGCCAGCGCCATGAGGTTCCGCGCTGAGCTCACGCGCCTCATGCGCTTTGGCGGCGCGAGCCTCTTTGGCACTGCCGCGCACTATGGGGTGCTGGTGGTACTGGTGGAAGCTGCCCGCTTTTCGCCGGTGCCTTCCAGCGCGCTGGGCTTTGTGGTCGGTGCGCTGGTCAATTACGTACTCTCGCGCCGCTGGGCCTTTGCCGAGCATCGCGGCGCGCACACGGTGGCGGTAGCGAAATTCTTGCTCGTTGCCGCCAGCGGCTGGGTACTCAACGGCGCATTGATGTATCTAGGGGTGGAAATCGCCGCCGTGCCGTATCTCATTGCGCAGATCGTCACGACGGGGCTATTGTTCTTCTGGCACTACGCGCTCAACCGGCTGTGGACGTTTCGGTAGAATCCACCACCATGACCTCCCCCGAGCAACGCTTCGACAATTATCAACGCGCGCTGCGGTGGAACTTTCCTCCTCACGGCCGCTGACCACGGCGCTCGTTGCCATCATCGCCCCTGCAGCCGCGCCCCCACCGCCACCGGATGGCCGCGCAGAAACTCCCGCGCCGTCAGCCGCTTACCGCCAGCGCGCTGCAACTCGGTGATGCGCAGTAAGCCGCCGCCTGTGGCCACATCGATTCCCGCTTCCTGAACGGCGACGATGGTACCGCGGACTGCTTGCGCGGGGCTGGACCATGCCGCACCGGAGGGTGGCGAAGCGTCCTTGTCCTCGCTTGCCGCGTGCGGTACCCCGGCTGCTCCACCCTTTTTTGAAGGATCGAGTTCGCTGTCGATCAAATCGCCGACAACCTGCAACTCGGCAGCTTCCCCTTTTTCGAGTCCTGTGGCAATACGCAGCATGCCTGCCGCGCCCTCATCCAGCGCTTCGGCGCGCCAGATCTTCCACACCTCGTCGCAGTACTGCGACTGCGCCCCTGGCGCCGGGGACAACGCGCGCACCCAGCGCGCGAGCACGGACGCGGGCTGGGTCCAATCGAGCCACCGTTCGGCCGCGGTCAATTTGGCAGCGTAGGTTACTCCTTCTTCTGGCTGCGGTGTGACGTGGGCGATGAGCTGCGGCAACTGCGCCAGCGCCTCGACGATCATCTCTCCCCCCAACGCCGCGAGGCGGTCATGCAGCGTGCCTGCGTCGTCCTCCGGGGTGATCGGGATGGCCCGTTGCCGCAGCATCGGGCCGGTGTCGAGCCCCTCATCCATCAGCATCAGGGTGATGCCGGTCTGCGCGTCACCCGCGGCGATCGCGCGTTGAATGGGCGCGGCGCCGCGCCAGCGGGGCAGCAGCGAGGCGTGGATATTGACCGCCCCGAGCCGCGGCCAATCAAGCACCGCGCGCGGCAAAATCAACCCGTACGCCGCCACCACCAGCACATCCGGCGCCGGCTGCGCGATGAGCGCCGCCAACGCTTCGGGATCGCGCAACGAGGCCGGTTGCCACACCGGGATCCCGGCTTGCTGCGCCACCTGCTTGACCGGGCTGGGCTGCAATTTCATCCCCCGCCCAGCAGGGCGGTCGGGTTGGGTGAGCACCAACGGCACCGTATACCCTGCCGCCAGCAGCGCCCGCAGCGCCACCGCGGCGAAGTCGGGGGTACCGGCAAACGCCACGCGCCAGTCTTTCATCGATCTATCTTCCAGCGAAATTCAGCCATGCGCAATGCTAACCGCATCGCACACTGAGACAAATTTTAATTTCTGTGCCTCGTGATGCTGAACATTCAAGGTTGTCGGACCATCCCCACGTCGTGCCGGGGCAAGTACCTGCTCATCCCATCGGCAACGCAGGTGAAATGACCGGGCGCCTCCCCGTGCTGCAAGCGTAGCGTGCAGTCAACGCCACCCAGCGTCCGACATCGATTCACGCCGTCATGCGCGCGCGTTTGGCGAGCTTGGCTTTGATGCGCGACAGCTTCAGCGGTGAGAGATATTCGACAAAGACCTTGCCGTCGAGGTGGTCGATCTCGTGCTGGATGCACACCGCCAAAAGCCCCTCGGCTTCAAACTCGATCGTCTCGCCCTCGAGGTTCCGCGCGCGCACCCGCACCCGCTCGGCACGCTTGACTTTCTCGTAAATCCCCGGCACCGACAGGCATCCCTCTTCACTGACGCACTCGCCGCTTTTTTCCAGGATCTCCGGGTTGATGAGCGTCATCAGGCCCGAACGATCCTCGGTAACATCCACCACGATCAAGCGCTGATGCACGTTGACCTGGGTGGCCGCAAGACCGATGCCCGGCGCTGCGTACATGGTTTCGGCCATGTCGGCTGCCAGTTGTCGAATTTCCGGCGTGATCGCTTCGATTGGCTGCGCTTTGATGTGCAAGCGCGGATCGGGATAATGTAGAATGGGCAAAAGGGCCATCGGGATGACTCCGTGCGTTGTTTGTTTCCTGCTACGCCCAGAGGAACCGGGCAAAATACCACGACAGGTCAGACCATCCTTGCCGGGTCCGATTCTCCTCCCGCAGGAAAAGTTTCCTGGCAAGATGAGCATTCGATGAACCGCGGTCTTCAGAGGAACGGAAATGAAACGCATTATAGCGGTAATGGTGCTGGTCAGTAGCGCCTTGACGCACGCGCAGACCGTCAGCGATCGCCCGCTGTACGAAAAGCGCTTTCCTTCGGTACGCTCGGAACCGCTTGCCGAACGGCCACCGGTGCTGCCCCTGGCCGCGGTACAGCCGCTGCTGCTGCAGCCGCTGGTGGTGACGACGGCGCAGCTTACCAACGCTGGCCGCATCATTGCGATCGAAGAGGGCCGCACGATGGCCGGTTGGGGTGACCGGATCTTTGCCCGCCAGGTGCCGCCGGAGGCGGAACGCGTGTTCATTTTTCGTCCCACCCGTCCGGTGACACGCCCTGGGGAAGAGGAAGTGCTCGGCTATGAGACGCATTTCATCGGCGAAGCCAGGGTGGAAAGCCACGAAACCGCGCAGCAGGGCGCGGTATTGCGCTTGACCCAAAGCCGCGAAGAGATCCGCGTCGGGGATCGCGTGCTCGTGCCTGAAGACAGCCTGCGCGGCAACTTCACCGCGACGCGCGCGCCCGAAGACGTCCGCGCCCACGTCATTCGCCTGGTGCCCAAACCCGAAGCGGGACCATACGAAGTGATCGTACTCGATGCCGGGGAAAACGTCGGGCTGGCGCCAGGGCACGTGCTCGCGCTCAAACGCGCCCGCCCGGAAGTCACCGACCCGGAGACACGCCAACGCGTCGCCCTGCCCGAACAACGCTACGCCGTGGCGATGGTCGCGCAGGTGTTCGACCGTCTTTCTTACGCGCTGGTGCTGGACGCCAATGCGTCGGTGCGCGTCGGGGATCGCGCCGAAACGCCATGAACATCCCCACCTCGTCTTTGTCTTTTTCTTTGGCCCCATGAGTCGCACCGACGAACCCCACCTCGCTGCTGTTGCCCCCACCAGCGGGTCGGATGCCTCCATCAACGACGAAGAACGACGCGCCTGGCTTGCGCTCACGCTGAACCCACAACTCAAACCAGCGATGGCGCGCGCGTTGCTGCAGCGCTACGGCCTGCCACAGGAGGTGCTCGCGCAGCCCTTGTCGCGCGTGCGCGCCGAACTCGGCGAAGCGGTGGCAGCGGCGCTCGCCGCCGGCGCCGACGAATCGGCAGTGGCGCACACACTCGCCTGGGCGCAGCAACCCGGACACCACCTCATTTTCCTGGGCGATCCGGCTTATCCGCCAGGATTGCTGGACCTTGCCGACGCGCCACTCGTGCTCTACGTCGTCGGTGACCCCAAGTGGCTCACCCAGCCGAACCTGGCGGTGGTCGGTGCGCGCCAGCCCACCCCGGGCGGACGCGACACCGCGCGCGCCTTTGCCGAAGCGCTCGCCGCACGCGGCTGGACGGTGGCAAGTGGCCTAGCGCAAGGCATCGACGCCGCGGCGCACGAAGGGGCGCTCGCTGCCGTCAGTGCCGGCGCGGCGGGTAGCACGGTGGCGTGGCTGGGCACCGGCGTGGATCGCGTCTTTCCGGCTGAACATCGGGGGCTTGCGCAGCGCATCGCCGCGGCCGGGGCACTGCTGAGCGAATTCCCGCTTGGCACCCCGGCGAAAAAACACCATTTCCCGCGCCGCAATCGGCTGATCGCCGCCAGCAGCCGCGGCACCCTGGTCGTGGAAGCGGCGGTGCAGAGCGGCTCGCTCATCACCGCGCGTCTGGCCACCGAGCTCGGTCGCGAGGTGTTCGCGATCCCCGGCTCGATCCACAACCCGATGGCCAAAGGCTGCCATCGGCTGATTCGCGAAGGCGCCAAACTGGTGGAATCGGTGGAAGACATCTTGGAAGAACTGCGCGGCCTTGTCCTGGCGGAAAAACCTCATCCGGCCAAACGTCCAAAGTCCATTGCCACCCGTACCACCGGGCACGACGCGCTGCCGCTTCCCTTCGCCAAAACTAATGCATGCGCCCCAAGCGCTGCGACAGCGGGTTCCTTTTTGCCATCCCATCACCCCTTCGCCGCACCGGACCACGCGTCGCAAAAAAGCGCTTTTACCCCCCCTTTACCTGATGGGGGGGAGCCATCGTCCCCGAACGCCACCGTGGCCGCCGATTCCCAACGACTCTTGGCAGCGCTCGGCTTCGATCCGATCGGATTCGACGAGCTGCAGATCCGCACCGGTCTTTCTGCCGACGCGCTGAGCGCGCAACTGCTGGAGTTGGAACTTGCCGGGCAGATCGCGCGGCTGCCCGGGCAACGCTTTCAGCGGTTGGGTTGAGCCCCGGTTCTGCGCTAAGATGAACCCTGGATTGCGAGAGAACGAACACCGATGAGCGCAAAGACCCTGATCATTGCCGAAAAACCTTCCGTAGCACAAGACATCGCGCGGGCGCTGGGCGGTTTCACCCGCCACGGCGACTACTATGAGTCCGACCGCTACGTCCTGTCTTCGGCGATCGGGCATCTGCTGGAACTCAAAGCCCCCGACGGCAGCGAACCCAAACGCGGCAAATGGTCGCTGGCGCACCTGCCAGTGCTGCCCGATCACTTCGAACTGGCGCCAATCGGCAAAAGCGAAGATCGACTCAAACTCCTCATCCGCCTGGCCAAACGCAAGGACGTCACGGCGCTGATCAACGCCTGCGACGCCGGGCGGGAAGGAGAGCTCATTTTCCACTACATCGTCACCTATGGCGGCATCCAAAAACCGATCCAACGCCTGTGGCTGCAATCGATGACCCCGAGCGCGATCCGCGACGCCTTTGCGCACCTGCGCGCGCCCGAGGAACTGGCGGGACTGCGCGACGCGGCAATATCGCGCGCCGAAAGCGACTGGCTGGTGGGCATCAACGCCACGCGGGCGCTTACTGCGTTCAATTCGCGTGACGGCGGCTTTCAGCTCACCCCCGCCGGGCGGGTGCAAACGCCGACGCTGGCAATCGTCGTAGCGCGAGAAAAAGCGATTCAGTCGTTCGTGCCAACGCCATACTGGGAGGTGCACGCCACCTTTGCCATCGCCGCTGGCACGTACCCCAGCCGCTGGTTCGACGAGGCGCGCAAAGACGAGCCGTACCGCCTCATGGACGCCGCGACCGCCAAGGCGATCGTCGCGCGTTGTGCGGGCCAGACCGCCGAGGTGAGCGAAACGAGCAAACCCTCCAGCCAGGCGGCGCCGCTGCTGTTCGACCTCACCAGTCTTCAGCGCGAAGCCAATCAACGCTTTGGCCTTTCGGCGCGGCAGACGCTGGCGATCGCGCAGGCGCTCTATGAGCGGCACAAAGCGATCACCTACCCGCGCACCGACTCGCGCGCGCTACCCACCGACATGGTCGGCAGCGTCAAAGAGGTGCTCACCCGGCTTCCTGCCACCTACCGCCCGTTTGCCGAAACCATCCTGGCGCACGACTGGGTGCAGGGCAAAAACAAGCGCGTCTTTGACGACAGCAAAGTCAGCGACCACTTCGCGATTATTCCTACCGGCGAAACCCCGAAAAGCCTCTCCGAGCTCGAAGCCAAGGTGTTCGACCTCATCGTGCGCCGCTTTCTCGCCGTGTTTTATCCGCCGGCGCAATACCGCATCACCACGCGCCTCAGCCGCATCGGTGCCGACACATTCAAAAGCGAAGGCAAAGTGCTCATCGAACCGGGTTGGCTGACGGTCTATGGCAAAACCGCTGCCAGCGACGAAGACGACGCGGTGCTGCCGCCGCTTGCGCCCGGCGAGGGAGCAAAAGTGCAAGCGATCGAAGCCAAGGCCTTGGCGACCAAGCCGCCGGCGCGCTTTAGCGACGCAACGCTCTTGGCGATGATGGAAGGGGCGGGGAAGCTCGTCGAAGACGAAGCGCTACGCGACGCGATGATGGAGCGCGGGTTAGGCACCCCAGCGACCCGCGCGCAGATCATCGAAGGGTTGATCCAGGACGGCTACCTGGTGCGCGAAGGGCGCGAGCTTGTGCCCACCGCCAAAGCCTTCTCGCTCATCACCCTCATCCAGGCGCTCGGCATCGACGTGCTGGCTTCCCCTGAACTCACTGGTGAGTGGGAATACCAGCTCAAACTCATGGAACAACGCCGCGTCACGCGCGAGGAATTCATCGCCTCGATCCGTCAGCTGACGCAAGAAATCGTCGCCAAGGTCAAACAGTACGACTCCGATACCGTCCCCGGCGACTACGCCACGTTGCAGGCGCCTTGCCCACGCTGCGGTGGCGTGGTGAAGGAAACGTACAAAAAGTACCTGTGCGACACGTGCGGCTGGAACGTTTTCAAAACCATCGCCGGACGCACGCTTGCCCCGGCGGAAATGGAAACGCTCCTGCGCGAACGGCGGGTGGGGCCACTTGCGGGCTTTCGCAGCAAACTGGGGCGCGCTTTCGCGGCGGCGCTGGTGCTGGAAGAAGACGGCTCGGTGCGCTTTTCCTTCGACGACGGCGCAAACGACGAAGATTCCGACACCGAGCGCAGCGTGATCGGGCCGTGCCCCAAATGCGGCGCCGACGTGGTGCTGGCCCGCAACGCCTATCGTTGCACCGGGTCGCTGGCCGACCCGCCCAGCTGCGATTTCACTTTGGGCAAAACCATCCTCAAACAGGCGATCACCCCGGAAATCGCCGCCGAGCTGCTGCGCGGACGGCGCACGCGCGTGCTCGACGGCTTCGTTTCCGCCCGCACCCGCCGCCCCTTCAAAGCCGCGCTGACGCTGGAGGAAAGCGGCAAAGTCGGTTTTGCTTTCGAAGACAGCCCAAATCCTGCCGCTGCCACGCGGCGACGAAAAAAAAGCACGGCAAGCTGAGAAAAACCACCCGCCCTAAAAGCACCAGCGCGTCAGACCATACAAAAGCGCTAGCCAACTCAACAAGCTAGCGCTTCCCAGTCCCAACAACCACGCCAAGGCCCCTCGTCCAGCGCGACGCAATACTTGGGCCACCGCTTCGGCGAGGAAAAACAAAGAAAACAGCGACGCGCTCAAAGTGAGCACGATGAACGCACCCGCTTTTTCTCCGCTCAGCGATTGCACACAACGGCCACCGTGCTTACTCAACGCCACGAGCCGATCCCAGTCGGCGGCCACCCAGGCAAACAACCCGATGGAAAACGTCAGCAGCATAAGCGCAAAGGCTACCGTCAGCCCTTCGCGTGTGCGCAGAGCCATCCGCCATGCGCGCCATTCCTGCGTCCAGATAAACCACGCCTCGCGCCACCACCCCACAAATGGAGCACGAGAGCGTGATGGTTGAGCGCCTCGCCGCCGTGGAGTCATTCAAGCAAACTGCGCAGCATCCACGCCGTTTTTTCGTGAATCTGCAAGCGGCGGGTCAAAAGATCGAGGGTAGGTTGGTCGCTGGCTTTCTCCGCCACTTCCACCACCTCGCGCGCCGTTTTGCACAGCTCTTCGTGACCACGCACCAGGAGGCGGATCATCTCTTCGGCTTTGGGTACCCCTTCTGGCTGCGTCAAGCGCGTCAGCTTGGCGTATTCGGCGTAGGTGCCCGGCGCGTAGTGTCCCAACGCACGAATGCGTTCGGCGATCTCATCGAGCGCCACCCACATCTCGTTGTACTGCTCCATGAACATCTGGTGCAGCGTCTGGAACATCGGTCCGGTGACGTTCCAGTGAAAATTGTGCGTCGTTAGGTACAGGGTAAAAGTGTCGGCTAGCAAGTGCGACAACCCGTCGGCGAGTTTTTTGCGGTCTTTGGCGCTGATGCCGATGTCGATTTCGAACTTGTCCATGGTCGTTCTCCTCTTGTCACTGCCCATGCCTTTCATGATAGCCGCAAACGCCGAAACTGGCAAATCGCGACGACAATCACGGCGATTGAACTTCCTTTGAGCCCCGCCTCCCAGCCCTGACTCCTCGCTCATGGGGAAGCGTTTCGGCAATTGGCTTCCTCGCAAACGCTGACGCGTTAGCCTAGGCCACAATGACTGTGCCGCATCATGCGTCCGTCCGTCATCCCCCCCACCGGCACGATGCCGGGCACCTGCGCCTCCCAAATCGCCGCGCGCAACACATCGATCGCGCGATGGCGCGGATACGTCACCCGC
>FWWL01006064.1_pt1 | contig 17974 bp, 16 predicted proteins | sample 2228331 | NCBI WGS metagenome assembly FWWL01 (sample SAMEA103939775, study PRJEB20133) | metagenome
CCGCCGTCAGCGTCGTCTTCCCGTGATCAATGTGTCCCATCGTCCCCACGTTCACGTGGGGCTTCGTCCTCACAAACTTCTCCTTCGCCATAGTGCAATCTCTGTGTCAGGTTCTGAATCTGGGTGCACCTCGCATCGGCATGTGCAACGAGGTGACGAGACGTTGCAGCGTCCAAGCCCACGACCGGGATTGAACCGGTGACCTCACCCTTACCAAGGGTGTGCTCTACCGACTGAGCTACGTGGGCTTTAGGTGGGCCGAGCAGGACTCGAACCTGCGAAGGCTTCTGCCAGCGGATTTACAGTCCGCCCCCTTTGCCGCTCGGGACATCGACCCTCAGCCTTTTAGCAATTGTACTAGCCGACGGCGGGAGTTGAACCCGCAACCTACCGATTACAAATCGGTTGCTCTGCCTGTTGAGCTACATCGGCGCAGTGCGTCCGCCAGACGTGCATTCTACCCCAAAATGCAGATGTTGAGGCAACTCAACACCAAGCCTGCGCAATCATTTGCCACGCCAGCGCTGCATTGACTGAAGTGACCACCAGCGCGTTGGGGTGCGCAGTCCTGCGGTCCAGCGCCGTGAGACCGCGCGCGACATCGCCGCTCAGATCAACCAGCACTCGCGCAGGGAAACTGTCAGCGATCACATCGGCGTCGAGCGCCACGGCAACTGCGAGTGGGTCGGGCAACGGCACACCCTGCAAGCCAAACCGCGCACGCCAGACGTGGGCGATGCGAGTCATGGCGGCGAAGAACTGCGCGCGCGGTGTGTCCATGCTGGCAATGTGTTCCAGGTCCTCGAAAGACATCATGTGTGCCAAGGAGGTCTCCCAGGGCAACAGCACAATGTCCTCGAAACGCTCGAAGACTACGCGCGCTGCTTCGGGGTCGGCTGCAATGTTAAACTCGGCTGCAGGTGTTTGGTTGCCAAACGCTTGCCACGCCCCACCCATCACCACGAGGCGGTGCACCTGCTGCGGCAGGCTTGGCGACAGATGGCACGCCAAAGCTAGGTTTGTCAAAGGTCCGATGGCGATGATGCCCACTTCGCCCGCGTGACGCTCGGCGAGTTGCGCGAGCGCGACTGCGGCGTGTTCTCGTTCGGGCAGGCGCGAGGTGTGCGACAATCCTGCGTCACCTAGCCCGTCGGCGCCGTGAAAGTCCTCAGCGCGCTGAGGTTCTGCAAACAATGGCACAGCGCAACCGGCGTAGAAGGGAACGCTGGCGCCCATGATGTCCAGCACTGCCCCCACGTTGACATTCACCTTATCGAGGCTCACGTTGCCTGCCACAGTGGTCAACGCGAGCAGTGCAGAGGGGTCACGGCGCGCCGCGGCACAAGCGATTCCGATGGCGATAGCGTCATCTACACCGGCGTCAGTGTCAATGATCCAGCGCATATTCGAGGCACAAAAATAGCGCAGCTTGGTGCTGCGCAGTTTCCCGAAGGGGGTGTGGACCTGAGGGGATTCGAACCCCTGACCTCTTCAGTGCGATTGAAGCGCGCTCCCAGCTGCGCCACAGGCCCTTAGCCTTAAAAATGAAAAGCGTCTACTCACGACGCTTTTCACTCCCAGAGCGGGAGACGGGATTTGAACCCGCGACCTATTCCTTGGCAAGGAATCGCTCTACCAACTGAGCCACTCCCGCATCGCAAGACATATTATAGCGCGCTTACGCTGCTTTGTCAAGTGCCGACGGTCAGGATCGAACTGACGACCCCACGATTTTCAGTCGTGTGCTCTACCAACTGAGCTACATCGGCACGCCGCTGGCTCATTGCGCCAGCGTTCATATCAGCGAATGAGATTTTACCACGCTCGTCGTGACGCGCAACTGGCAATCGCGCGCAGCCAGTCGCCTCACCACAGGCTGGCGGTAGCGTGATACGCAGCCTGAAAGCGAGTAAGCAGCTCGGCGTAGCGCGCGTGTGCGGATGGGTCTGGCGCGATCACTTGCGTGGCTTTCATAGGAGCGCGGGCAATTTCCCATTCGGGATACAGCCCCACCCCAACGCCGCCAGCCACGGCAGCGCCCCACGAGGTCGCCTCTGCCAACAAGTTCGGGATTTCCAACGGCACACCAAGCACGTCTGCGAGGATTTGCCGCCAGGCGACGCTGCGCGCGCCGCCGCCGATTAGCCGCAACGACTTCAGCAGGTGCTGGGCGCTGAGCGCATCGAAGATGAGTTTCAAATTCATTGCGATACCCTCCAGCACAGCGCGCTGCAGGTGTGCGGAAGTGTGGCTCATGCTTAAGCCGACGAAAGCACCGCGCGCGCGCGGGTTCCACCACGGGCTGCGCTCACCGAGCAGATACGGCAAAAAGATCAAGCCGTCGCTGCCCACAGGGACCTGTTCTAGCGCAGCGTCGCCCACTTCTCTGTCAACGATGCGCAGCCACCACTCCCGCGCACCGCCTGCCGATTGCATTGTGCCCATCGGGATGTAGCGCTGCGGGATCAGGTGCGCGAATGTGAAGGTGCGCTGCTGAGGGTCAATGAGAGGCTGTGCTGCTGTGAAGGCGATCCAGGCGGAGGTGCCGATCACACAGTAGGCATCTCCTGCGGTCACAGACCCAGCGCCGACAGTGGCACAAGCGCCGTCGCCGCCGCCGATCACAACTGGTGTGCCGGGGTGCAAGCCGGTCGCCTCAGCCGCTTCGCGCGTCACCTCGCCGACGACGTCTGTGGATGCGCGCAAATCGGGCAGTTGTCGCGCCTCCAGCCCCAGTGTTGCGAGGATGTCTTCACACCAGCGCACTGTGTGCAGGTCGAAGAGGTTGGTGCCCGAGGCATCGGAGTAATCGGTGACCACGTTGCCGGTCAGCTTGAACACGGCATAGTCTTTCGCCATCATCCAGCGCCATGTTTGCGCATACAGCTCGGGCTGGTGAAACTTCAGCCATAACCACTTGGCTGCGACGTAGGAAGAACCGATGCGGTGACCTGTGCGTCGGTAAACCTCATCGGGGTCGTAACGCTCGGCAAACCAGCGCGATTCATCTACGGCGCGTTGATCAGCCCAAATGATGGCGGTGCGCAAGGGACGCCCGCGCGCGTCTATGGGCAGCAGCCCCATCATCTGACCGCTGAAGGAGATGACGCGCACATCTTGCGGCTGAATTCGTGTTGCTTGCAACAGCGCGCGCGTGGAGAGGCAAACTGATCGCCACCAATCCTCACCGTCTTGCTCCGCCCATCCAGGCTGTGGATAGTGCACAGGGTATGGCTCTGTGTGCGAGGCGATGAGTGCGCCAGAGGCATCAAAAAGTGTTGCTTTGTTGCCTGTGGTGCCCAAATCATGAGCTAAAACGAATGCCATACGCATGAGTATTGCACAAAGTGTGGTGTGGCGACGAAGGGCGAGCAGATCGCTTGGTTTGCACTCTCGCTCGAAGAGGTGTGCCTGCTCTCATCGGCAAGGTGTATGACGGGTTGCTGGCGGGCGACTTGACAAAATAAAGATAACGATTACACTAAGTGATACCGTTTTCATTGACCACCCGAGACTCTGAATCCGAATGGAAACCACAAAGCGCAGCACTATCCGCGACGTAGCGGAGAAAGCTGGTGTTTCAATTGCGAGCGTGTCTCGCGCGTTTTCGGGCGCAGCGCCGATGCGATCCAGCACGCGGGAGCGCATCTTGCAGGTGGCGCGCGAGTTGGGCTACCGCCCCAACGGCATCGCGCGCAATCTGCGCACGCAACGCAGCAAGATCATCGGGTTGATCATCTCCGACGTGGAAAACCCGTTCTACACCAGTCTGGTGCGCGCAGTGGAGGACAGCGCTCATGCACACCGCTACAGCCTGGTGCTGTGCAACTCCGACGAGGACCCTGAGAAGGAGCGAAGCTACATCCAGTTTCTGGCGGATGAGCGGGTGGCTGGGGTGATCGGTTCTCCAACATCGGAGGCTGGCACTTCTTTCCTGCCGTTGCAGCGCGCGGGGATACCCGTCGTTGCAGTTGACCGCCGATCGCTTCTGACTCCTGTGGACACAGTGCTGTTGGACAATGTGCGCGCCGCATACGACTTGACGCGCCACCTGATCGCGCAAGGTCATCAACGGCTGGGGATCATCCTGCCAGGAGACAACATCACCTCTGGGCGCGAGCGGCTGACTGGTTTTTTGCAGGCGATGCACGAAAGCGGGCTTCGCGTGGAAGATCAGTGGATTCGCAGCGGCAAGGGGAGCGAGGAGTTTGGATTTCTCTCGGCGCTTGACTTGTTGGCTCAGGCAGAGCGACCGACGGCACTGCTCGGCGGCAACAACCTCATCACGCTGGGCACGTTGAAGGCAATTCAGCAGCTCGGTTTGCGAATCCCGAAAGATGTGAGTGTGGCTGGATTGGATGAGATGCCCTGGATGTCGCTGCTGAGAATGCCGGTCGTCGTCGCTGCGCAACCGGTGCGCGAGATGGGGCAACGCGCGTTCGATCTGCTGCACGAGCGGATGACGAATGCGGCGCTGCCCATCCGCGAGGTGCGACTTTCGCATCGGCTGGTCTTTGTGAACGCTCACAACTATCCTGCGAATGAGCCTGTTGTAACCGATTTCGCAAGATGAGACAACATAACCCTCGACGTTAAAAAAGGAGGTGATGTATATCGAGAGGCCCTTTGGCAAAGTGAACAGATGACGCTGAAATGCCTGAAGCTTGCCGTCGTATGGCAAGCGCTTTATCCGACCCCGAATCAGAGAACCAACCTTGACACTACACCTTTTCGTCATTGACACAGAAGGAGAAGACTTGCTATGAACCAGAAGAAGTGGATCGCTATTGCTGCACTAGCAGCGATCACGCTGTCGGCATGCGCGGCACCAGCGCAGCCGGCGCAACCTGCCCAACCGGCGCAGCCTGAGCAACCCGCTCAGCCGGCGCAACCTGCCCAACCAGCACAACCTGAGCAACCTGCTCAGCCAGCGCAACCTGAGCAACCCGCCGCTCCTCGCAAGCAGTTTGAGGGAATCACGATCAACGCCATCACGTTCTCCGGCCCGCAGATCGCAGAACCCATGCAGCGACGTGGCAAGGAGTTCAGCGAAGCCACCGGCGCCACGGTCAACGTCGTGACGGTGCCTTTCTCGGAGCTGTATCAGAAGATTCTCAACGACTTCGCCACTGGCACCAACAGCTTCGACGTGATCGTGTTCGCGCCTCAGTGGATGGTGGACTACGTTGAGCCAGGCTACCTGGAGGACCTGACCGACTACGTGAAGAACAACCCAGACATCGAGTGGGAAGACATCGGTCTGTTCTTCCGCGACTTCTCAGCGACCTACAACGGTCGCATCTACACCATCCCGCTCGACGGCGACTTCCAGATGGTGTATTACCGCACTGACATCGCTCAGCAGCTTGGGCTCTCGGCACCAGAGACGTGGGAAGACTACATCGCGTTTGCCAAGGCGGTGAGCGAGGCAAAGCTGACCACCGATGATGGCAAGCCAGTGTATGGCTCGTGCATTGCGAAGAAGAAGGCGGCGCAGTCCTACTGGATGTTCACCTCAATCGCGTCGGCGTTCATCCAGAGCCAGGGGACAGGTCAGGGCGCATTCTTCGACACCGAGACGTTCAAGCCGCTTTACAACAACGAGGCGACCGCTCGCGCGTTGGAGATTTACAAGGAGACCACTCAGTACGGTCCGCCCGATGAGATCAACCTGGACGTCGGCGACACACGCGGCATGTGGACGGCTGGGCAGTGCGCGCTGACGATTGACTGGGGCGACATCGGCACGCTGGCGATTGAAGAGGGCAGCAAGGCAAAGGACAAGACAGGTGCAGTCATCCTGCCGGGCAGCCGCCAGGTGCTGGACCGCGCCACGGGCAAACTGGTGGACTGCACGCCCGAACTCTGCCCACATGCCGTCAATGGCGTCAATCACGCTCCATTCGCTGCGTTTGGTGGCTGGTCAGGCGCGATCAACAAAGCGAGCAAGCCTGAGGTGAAAGAGGCTGCGTTCGCCTACCTGAAGTACATGAACCAACCAGCGCAGAGCAATGTGGATGTCACCATCGGCAAGACGGGCTTCAATCCATATCGCGTGTCCCAGTTCGAGAACCTGGATAACTGGATCAATGCTGGCATGAGCGAGCAGGCTGCGAAGGATTACCTGGGCGCGATCAAAGCCAGCTTGAACAGCCCGAACATGGTGCTTGACTTGCGCATCCCGCAGAACCAGTACTATCAGCAGGTCGTCCTCGATGGCGCGCTGGCAAAGTTCCTAGCTGGTGAGCAAGGCGTTGAGGAGACCATGCGCGAGATCGAGCAGGGCTGGGAAGAGAAGACGGAGGAGCTGGGACGCGAAGCGCAGCTCAGCGCATATCGCGCCACACTCGGCATTCAGAAGTGAGCCGGCTACGCTCTCGGTGCCTCTCACGGGCTGAATGACGATCACGCGCCGCAGGGGTCTCCCTCTGCGGCGCGTATGCCCTGGTGCTAATAGCTAGCTGTAGCGTTTGTCAAGGCGTGTGTGGCTATGATCAAGTCGCTTGTGTCCGCTAGGCATTCGTCCTCGCGCGCTCACGTGTCCGATCGTCTTGAGCGTTTTGCGCCTGGTGTGTTGCTTCTGCCCGCGGTGCTGGTGGTGCTCTTTCTTTCCATCGCGCCACTGGTCATTTCGCTGTTGCTCTCGCTAAGCCGGTTGCGCTTCGTGGCTGGAGGCTTGCAGATTCAGTTCGTCGGTTTGGCGAACTTTGAGCGGCTGCTGTTCGGGCGCGAGCAGCGTGTGCTGTTCGGCACGCTGGATACACCCAGCGCGTTTGGATGGTTCATTTTTGCGCTCGCCGCCATCGGGCTAGTGTGGTGGATTGTGGGAGCTGCCCGACGCGGCGCGGGGGCGGGCGCAATCATCGGCAGGGTGATTTCGTCCGCGCTGCTCATGGGACTGGCGTACCTGGTGGTTGCATCGCTCTTCTCGGAAGGCGGCAGACCTGGCACGTTAGTGGTCACTATTCTCTACGTTGTAATCGGCATCACTTTTCAATACGTCATCGGGCTGACGTTGGCGCTGCTGTGCGCCCAGCAGTTGCCAGGACGCACGTTCTTTCGGGTCACTTTTCTGTTGCCGATGATGATCACGCCGGTCGGCGTTGGGTATCTCTTTCGGATGCTTGCCGACACAAACAAAGGTCCGCTGGAGCCTTTGTGGATCTTGCTCGGTATGCAGGATTTCTCCTGGGCAAACAATGCATGGGGAGCGCGGATCGCAGTCATGGTTGGCGACATCTGGCAATGGACGCCCTTCATGTTCATTGTGTTGCTGGCTGCTATCGAGGCACAAGATGTTGAGCCTGTGGAGGCAGCCATTGTGGACGGTGCAAACGGGTGGCAAATCTTCCGCCACATCACACTGCCCGCCATTTTGCCGGTGAGCACCACACTGATCTTGATCCGACTGATTGAGGCGTTCAAGTTGATTGACTTGCCCAACATCCTCACCAACGGCGGACCTGGCACAGCGACAGAGACGCTCACGTTGTATGCGTTTCGTATTTGGCGCGCGCTGGATGTTGGTGGCTCGGCAGCTATTGCTTACATCCTATTGTTTCTGGTGACGTTCATAGCCACGCTGTATGTGCGCACCATCCGCAGCCGCTTCGGAGGTGGCGTATGAAGTCTTTCTTCCACAGCACCTCACCGTTCAAGCCGTCGCCATTTGTTGCGCTGCTCTCCTACATGGCGCTCTCTCTTTGGGCGCTGCTCATCCTCTTCCCACTGTACTGGTTGGTCACCACCTCCTTCAAACTGCCAGCGGACGTCAACAACGGTCCGTTCTTCATTCCCTTTGTGGACTTTGAACCCTCGCTTCACGCCTGGCAATACATTTTGGAGGAGGTCGGCAACGACACGCGACGCAACTTCGTGAACACGGTAGTTGTGGCGTTGAGCAGCTCAGTGCTGGCACTGATGTTAGGGTCAAGCGCAGCGTATGCGCTCACGCGCTTTCAATTCCGTCCGAAGCTGGGGACGGTCGGCATGTTTTTGCTTTGCTTGCTGTTGACAATCGTGCTCATCTTCGTCGTGGGATTGCCTCTGAGTGCGTCGGTCGCGGTTGGCGTTGGTCTTTTTATCATCAGCCTGCTCACGATCAGCAGGCGCTTCAAGCGCTCGCTCGGCAACAACGACATCGCCTTTTGGCTCATCTCACAGCGCATCATGCCGCCGGTGGCGGTGGTGCTGCCGTTATACGTGGTGTATCAACAACTGGGGCTGCTGGACACATGGGCATCGCTGATCATCACGTATGTGGCGGTCAATTTGCCGATTGTGGTCTGGTTGATGCGCGATTACTTCACGAACATCCCGCTGGAGATCGAGGAGAGCGCGCAGATTGACGGCGCGTCGCGCTTGCGCATTTTCTTCACCATAGTCATGCCGCTGGCGTTGCCAGGCTTGGTGGCAACGTTCCTCTTCGTGCTGGTCTTTGCCTGGAACGAATACCTCATCTCTGTTTTCTTGACGAACGCGCGGGCGCAAACCATGCCATCGATGGTGGTGGCACAAAACGCGACGCGCGGTCCGCAGTGGTGGTATCTTTCCGTACTGGTCACGATCATGATCGCGCCGGTAATCCTGCTGGCTATTCTGCTGGAGCGTTACATCGCGCGCGGGCTGTTGGTGGGCGCGGTGAAGGGATAAGATGGCATCATGAGTTCTTTCAGAGAGACCGACTTGCTGCGTTTTGCGCTGGTGGGTCTGGGAGGCGGTGTCGGCGCGGTGTTGCGCTACCTTGTCAGCGGCTATGTGCAGCAGCTCTCTCCTGGCGCCGCCTTCCCTATGGGGACTGTTGCCGTGAACGTGATCGGCTGCTTTGTCATCGGTGCGCTATCTCAACTGGCAGACGCGCGCGGTGTGTTTACGACCGAATCTCGTGTGTTTGTGTTCACCGGCATTCTGGGCGGTTACACCACCTTCTCCACATTTGCCAACGAGACAATCAACTTGCTGCGCGAAGGACAAGCTGGAGGCGCGCTGCTCAACGTCACACTTCAAGTGCTGCTGGGATTAGTAGCAGTGACGCTGGGGCGCATGGCTGCTGCTTGGCTGGGGAGAGCAACATGAGCAAAATCGAGCTTGGTGAAGAAGGTTACTTACTGCGCATCTTCATCGGTGAGAGCGACCGCATAGACGGGCGCCTGCTCTACGAATGGATCGTGGCTGAAGCGCGTCGCCGCGATCTAGCTGGCGCAACTGTCCTGCGCGGCATCATGGGCTTCGGCGCAAATAGCCGCATTCATGCAGCACGCATCGAGCGGCTCTCTGAAGACCTGCCAGTGGTGGTGGAGCTGGTGGACAGCCGAGACAAGCTGGAGGCATTTCTGGGAGCCATCGAGCCGCACATCCGCGAGGGACTAGCCACACTGGAGAAGGCTAATGTGCGCTTCTATCGCAGTAGCCGTGCCGAGCACTAAGCCATCTCATCACAAGCTTCAGCCAGGATGCGCGCTGCCTCGTCCAGTGAGGCAGCTATATGCCAAGCAGCGCGCCGCACATCATCGGATGGGGCTTTCAGATCAGGCACGACGATCACGCGCATACCGGCTGCCACAGCAGCACGCGCGCCATTATCAGAATCCTCCAGCACCACACAGCGCGAAGGCGCAACGTTGAGGCGTCGCGCTGCTTCCAGGAACAGGTCGGGCGCTGGCTTACCACGCGGCACTTCGTCACCTGCAACAACGGCATGAAAGCGCGCAATCAGACCAGTGACGCCCAGTTTCTCCAGCGCCAGACCGCGGTATGTGGAAGTTGCCACAGCGCGCATCACCTGGCGGCGCTCCAGCCAATCCAGCAAACGCAACAAGCCTGGCTTGAGATTTAGTTTTCCTTGAAGAACGGACGCTCGCAGACGCTGTTGCTTGGCGTAGAACATTTCAAGAATAGGCGCATCTGTGCCGAACGCCTGTTGGAAGATACGGATCGTCTCCGACTCAGTTGTGCCTAAAATGTTGAGGTAAACAGCGTCGGTGAGGGTATAGCCGTGCTCGCGCATCACGTCATACCAGATCGCGCGCGCGAGGCGTTCGGTGTCCAGCATCAAGCCGTCCATATCGAACAGGACAGCCTGAAAAGCGAGGCTCATGGCTGAGGCGTCTGAGGGGGCGAGTTGACGAATGAAGAGCCATCGGTAAGCGCGAGGATCGCGTTACCGATCTGGCTCAGTTGTTGAGGGGACAAGGCGCGCAGGCGCATGGCTAATCTCAGGAATGGTGCAGCGCCGGGGTCAGCAACGAAGCGGCGCAGGTCGTCATCGAGCAAATCGAACCGCGCATGCTGCAGCAAACGCTCCTGCGCGTCGCCGACAGGCTTTACGCCGAGGTCGAGCAGGTCATCGAGCGACAGCGCGTAATGTTGCATGAGCCGCTCCAGCACGCTTACTGGAGGCTGGTATCCAGCTTCGATGCGCCTGACATACAACGGCTTCATGCCGAGCGCCTCGGCAACTTGAGCGACGCCTTCTCCGCGCGAGAGTCGGGCTTGTTTAAGTCGCGCGCCGATGATGTGTCCTCGCAAGCGTTGCCAATGTTTGACATCTGTTGGTGGGTCACTGTGCACAAAGGTTGGTGGCAACACGCCCAGCAACACATGTGGCGGCACGTGCAACGTGTGGGCGATCAGCTCTAGGTCGGGCAGGGTTGGCTCGGCGCTGCCATTTTCGTATGCTAGCCATCGGCGCAGCGGGATTTTCGCACGTCGGGCGCATGATCGAGGCGACTGGTGAATTGCCTCACGTGTTTCGCGGATCAGCGCGCCGATGCGCTGCAGGCGCTGCTGTGGAGATAGGTCTGTGTCGGGCATGGATGTGAGGCGTATTGTAGCCGCGCAGACTCAGATGACGAAGCGTCTCCTTGTCATCGGTTATGCTTACGTGAGATTTCAAGCATAAAAATGAGAGCCTCGCACATACGCTCAGTCAAAAGAACTGCAGTTGTTAGCAAGTTTTCAGCTCATCTTTCACGTTGCTGCAGGGCAGCGCATTGCTGAAGAGTAGCTCAACATGCGCAAAACTGTTTTAACGTTCTTCGGCAAGCAGGCAATCCAGAATCTGCTCGCACTATATGGGGTGCAGCTTGCAAACTACATATTGCCTTTCCTGACGCTTCCCTACCTGGCAAATGTGCTCGGAGCGACAGGATGGGGCTCTCTGGCTATTGTTCAATCTCTGTCTCAATACTTAAATCTGCTCGTGGAATACGGATTTGCTTTGTCTGCCACGCGAGAAGTTGCGCGAAATCAAGGACAACGGCGTTTCCTCAGTCAGATTTTGGCTGACGTACTGGGAGCTAAGCTCATCTTGGCAACGATAGCAGTGTTGATCGCTGTTGCGGTGGCAAGATTAGTGCCGAATTTAGGAGAAGATTCGATGCTTTTGGGGGCAGGTGTATTCTGGGCGATCGCGGCAGCCTTTAGCCCTGCATGGTTCTTTCAAGGTATAGAACGTCTTCGGCTTGTCGCTGCGCTAGAAGTTGCCAGCCGAATCGCAGCCGTTGCTCTCATTTTCATGTTCGTGCGCTCACCATCTGATGCCTGGCGGGTTCTACTTATTCAAGGGATAGGTGCAGCCATAGCAAGCCTGATTAGCCTTATGATGGCTTGGCGTGAAGCAGGCTTTGCTTTGCCCAGCGTTCGGTCCAGCACGAGAGTTATCTGGGCAGGCGGGCACATGTTTTTCTTCCGAGCTGCAGTCAGCCTATACACAGTGGGGAACGCCTTTTTGCTGGGACTTTTCGTGCCTCCACAGCAAGTCGCTTATTTTGCTGGGGCAGAGCGCGTGGTCAAAGCGCTCATCAGCTTGTTAGATCCATTAACCCGCATCATATTCCCTCGTTTGAGTTACCTTATCAGCAACTCTCCTGCATCGGCAAGCAAGTTGTCCAGAAAGGCTATCGCATTCATGAGCATGTCTGGGATCGTACTCGCCGTACTGGTGCTCATTTCAGCACCCGCAATCACTCGAATTGTGCTTGGCAGTCAATTTGAGGAGGCAATACCTGTTCTGCGTGCTTTGGCTCTTCTGATCCCACTCATCGCTATCAGCAATGCCTTAGGCGTGCAGTGGATGCTGGCTATGAAAATGGATCAGGCTTTCAACACTATAATTCTGACCGCAGGCATCTTAAATCTATGCCTTGCGCTGTTGATAGTGCCACGCTTTTCTTATATGGGGATGGCTTATGTCGTGGTTCTAGTCGAAACTTTTGTGACTGGTGGTATCGCTGTCTATCTATGGCTTTCTGGGAAAAGCCCGTGGCATCTAAACAGAGAGGTGAAGAGAAGTGAAAGTTGATTGGCTGATTGTGGGAGCTGGCTTCACAGGATCGGTCCTTGCGGAACGCATTGCATCCCAGTTGGATCAGAAAGTGCTCATTGTGGAACAGCGACGGCACATTGGGGGCAATGCGTATGACTTCTACGATAGCCACGGTGTTTTAGTGCATCAATACGGTCCGCACATTTTTCATACCAACAGTCGGAAGGTGTGGGAGTATCTATCTCAATTCACTGAATGGCGAACATACTATCATCGTGTGTTAGCTTCTGTTGAAGGCAAGCTTGTTCCGGTCCCTTTCAATCTGAATTCGCTTTACGCGCTATTCCCACCTGGATATGCCAGACGACTGGAGGACAAGCTTATCAGCACGTACGGTTTCGGAGCCAAAATACCGATACTGAAAATGCGAGAGACATCGGATGCCGACTTGCGAACGCTCGCCGCATACATCTATGACAACATTTTTTACGGATATACCTTGAAGCAGTGGGAGCTTAAACCTGAAGAACTTGATGCTAGCGTCACGAGTCGTGTGCCTGTGCACATCTCGCGCGACGATCGCTACTTTCAAGATGCCTATCAAGCCATACCCAAAGAGGGCTACACAGCTCTCTTCCAGCGAATGCTCAGTCACCCTAACATCAAATTACTGCTTGGCACGAGCTATCAAGAAATTGCTGGCGAGGTACAGTTCAAGCGCATGATCTACAGCGGAGCTATTGATGCTTTCTTTGAATACATTCATGGCGCTCTTCCATACCGCAGTCTCCATTTCGAGTTTCGATACAGCGAGGCCGAGAAAATTCAAGAAGTTGGACAAGTCAACTACCCGAACGATCAGCCCTTTACCAGGATCACTGAGTTCAAGCACATCACTGGTCAGATACATCCTGGCAGTACCATTGCGTTGGAGTACTCGCAGACACACGTGCCAGGAAAGACAATCCCTTACTACCCCATACCCAGAGAGGAAAATCGCGCTATCTACAACAAATACAGAGAGGAGTGTAAAAAGCTTGGCAAAGGAGTGTTGTTCGCAGGTAGACTAGCTGACTACCAGTACTACAATATGGACCAGGCTGTTGCAAGAGGTCTCAGACTGTTTGAAGAGGAGGTGACGAAGCTATGACAACAGCAAAGCCTCTGTCTTTACCCCCGCTGCCTGAAGAACCGTTCGTCAGCGTTTTAATCACCAACTACAACTATGCCACATTCGTTGGCAAATCAATTGAGAGCGCTTTAAGGCAGACCTATCGGAGATTTGAGATCATCGTGTGTGATGACGGTTCCACAGACAACTCTCTGGAGATCATTCGCCACTGCGCAAGCCAAGAAGCACGAGTCAAGCTGATTGAAAAGCAGAACGGTGGTCACGCTTCCGCTCTCAATGCTGCATTTGCTGCTTCACAGGGTGAAGTCGTAGCTTTGCTCGACGCTGACGATGAGTGGTACCCACACCGAATCGAGAGGACAATTACTGCGTTTAGAAAACCAGATGTGGGCTTAGTTACCCACCTCTTGAAAGCGGTGAACATGAGTGACAAGTTGATCAGACCTAGCACCCCTCCACAACTAGACAGCGGATGGCTAATCCCCAAAATTCTTCAAGGCAGACCAATCTATCTCAGTCCTGCTTCAGGCATCTCGCTTCGGCGAGAAGTGGCGCAGCTCGTGTTCCCTTTGCCAGAGAATCTCCGCTCGCTTGCAGATGCGCTTCTAGCCTATCGAGCGACGCTTATTAGCCTAGTCGAGAGTGTTAATGAAGTACTTGGACTTTACCGTCAGCACACTTCCAATATAACTGGTTTCTTGGCACCTTTGACACTCGAAGGGCTTGAAAAGAAAATTGCGACTTATCGCCAGTACTTGGCGGAAAAGCTGCTTTCACTTGAGCACTTCGGGTATCAAATGGAGCCAAACGCTCTACAAGACTGGGAAGAGTATGAGATAGGTCCTTTACTCCGCTACAGAGCCTTGCTATCGGGTGGCACGGTATCTTTTCAGAGGCTGAAGCACTTTTACGGCTACAAGCAGGCTGTCTTCTGGAAAATATTATTCTCCATACCAAGACCAGTTGCGATCCGTCTTTACCAATACTGGCTGAAGGAACCCATCCTTAAAAGAGCTTTACTGAGCCTCATATGTGGCAGGACTCTTCAATGATAACAAGGCTTCGTATGTTATCTAGCTTCGCCGTCTATTTCACTACAAGCACTCCACTCTATCTGATTTCAGCGAGCTGAGTTATACCTTTATACAAACGGGAATCAGGCTGCCAGCGCTCCAGAGGATAGAAACGTTCATGCACGACACTTGCCCCATCTGCGAACATACAGATTCACAAAAAGTGATCACTCGTAAGGGATACACCTATCTCCGATGCAAGAACTGTTCCACAGCATTCGTAAGTCCTATGCCTTCCAAAGAAGAGGCGAAGAGCGTCTATCTGGACTCTTCGTACTTCTTCGGACAAGCAGACGTTGGGTACAGAAACTACGAAGAGATGCATAAGGCTCTTCGTCTGCTTTTTCAAAGACGGTTACAGCAACTTGCCAAATTGATACCACAAAAAGGACGGTTGCTAGATGTTGGCTGCGCTGACGGTTATTTTCTCGAATTAGCTCGTGCTCAAGGCTGGGAAATCGCTGGCGTCGAGGTATCTCCAGAGATGAGTAGCTATGCCTCTCAACACCTTGGCATTCGTGTTTACGACTCTATTGACGAGTTGGCGTATCAAAAGTGGGATGTAGTTACCTTGTGGGAGGTTGTGGAACACCTGCCCAACCCAATAGATGAGCTTCGGCGACTAGGCGACTTGCTTCGGCCCGGTGGGTTGCTTTTGCTCTCTACTCCAAATGCAGGGCACTGGCAAGCGCTTCAACGACCTAGTGAATGGTTGGAGTATAGAGCGCCAGCTCATCTGGTCCTGTTTACCCCCACATCTCTATTTCATGCACTAGAAAGGGCTGGTTTCAAGCAGATTCAAATACAGAAGTCAGGGGTTTCACCAAAGTTTCCAAACTGGCTTCAAGTTCTAACACGGGAGCTAAGGCAGAAAGTAACAGATGCCACAGCTAGTCCTTGGTTACCTGCTCTTGCGGCTTGGCGAGCCGTGCGTCTTCTCGGTCTGATCTATCACAAGGTTACTCATCCAGGCGAAGATATTTTTGTCACGCTCGAAGCAATCGCTTGTAGAGCCGATTAGCGTGACACACTTGAGCAGCGTGAATACATTGCACCGCAGCCAAGTTGGCACTGTTCCAAGTTGCCTGCGTCCTCCGAGGATATCTTGGGGACACCAGCAAGCGCAGGTGGTTCTTTAGCAGAAAAGATGTGTCTAAACAGGGGCAGAAGCCTATACGCGACATGAAGCGCTGGCTTATTAAAGCATGATTAAGACAATAGCAAGCAGATGACAGTAGGCTACTCAAGAGGTGAAATCGAGCTATGAGTGTAGACGTGTCTATCATCGTTGTCACCCATAACACCTGCAATTTAACTCTCAGATGCATTGAGGCTGCAAAACTAGACGCCACTGCCTCTGAAATCAAAGCAGAAGTGGTTGTAGTAGACAACGCTTCAACCGATGGCACTGTGACAACAATCCGTGCTGTATTCGACGATGTGCAGGTGATAGAGTTGGATAAAAATCTCGGATTTGCGAAAGCCAATAACATCGGCGTAGCTCACGCAAAAGGAAGATTCTGTTTCTTGATTAATTCCGACGCTTTTATTCAGCCCGGTGCACTTCGCATACTCTTAGACTTCATGCATACACACCCTGAAGCTGGCGCATGCGGTCCAATGTTACTTAACGAAGACGGATCACTACAGCCTTCAGGACGTCCATTGCCAACCGTTTGGAGTGTTTTTGTAGACATGACGAAACTCTATCGCCTCGCAAGGCGAGATGTGTTTGAGCAGCGCAAGCGAGATTACCAGCAAATTGCTCGCGTCGGTGAAATTTCTGGCGCCGCTATTCTCATACGCCGAGAAGTTTATGAAGCAGTAGGAGGTTTCGACCCAAAATTCTTCACCTACTATGAAGACGTTGATTTGTGTAAACGCATTGGCGAAGCTGGATATGCTATTTACTACGTGCCACATGCGAAGGTGATTCATCTGTGGCACCGCACTAGCCAAAATCTACCTGAAGCAACCTACCAGGCTGGTCAGGATAGTATGCGCTACTACTTCCGCAAGCATCACGGTCTAGTTGGAGAAGTTTTTATCCACAACATGCTTGTTGCAAAAGAACTAGTTTTGTTACTAATTGCACTACTCAGGAAAGACCGCAGCCGCGTTCGCTTTCACACACACATGCTTCGCCGTTTAGCATCTTCTAGTCAACGAGCCTGACTCAAAGCTACGGGTGTATGAATATCACCATGTTCTCTTCATGGCAGGTGCAGTGTGGCATCGCCAACTACACATCGCATCTTGTCGCTGCGCTCAGGCAACTGGGAGACGTCTGTGTTTCAGTCGTTCCTTTTGACAGACAATCTCACCAGCGCCAAGAGTACGTCCAATGGGGCAAACAGATGAATGCTAGTGATGTTGCTCATGTCCAGCATGAATACTCTTTCTTTGGATACCTATTCCCTTGGCAAAACCACTTCGACGCTTTTGCAACCCAAATCAGCAAACCTCTCGTCATTACACGCCATGTTTCGTTCGACGGTCCACTTTCAATTCCCGCACATGGCATCCGAGAGATGATCATGCGCGTCAAGTGGGCACTCTACAACCGCTGGCTAGGACCGTACGCTCGGTATCTCAACAAAGACACCTTCGAGCGCGCAAACCAAATTATTGTCCTTAGCAAGAGACTCAAAGATCATCTGGTTCAGCGAGGCTTATCTTCAGACAAGATACACGTTATACCTGCGGGCGTGCCCGAGTTGCCACCCGTGTCCAGAGACGAAAGCGCTGCGCTGCGTGCTTCGTGGGGTTGGAGTAACGCTTACATCGTTTGCCAGTTTGGCTACATCGCCCCTGCGAAAGGGCACATGCTGGCGCTAGAGGCACTTGCACGTTTGCCCCAGAACTACGTGCTGCTCATCGCTGGAGGCATACGGCTTGAATCACATCGCTGGTATCTTGATGCACTTCAACACCAAATCACAAGGCTAGGGCTGGGTAATCGCGTGCGAATCACAGGCTATCTGGACGAATCAGCAGTCTCCCTTCATATCGCTGCAAGTGATCTGCTTATCTATCCAAACACTCATGCGGACTTCTCTTACTCAGTCGTGACAGGTTTAGCACGGAAGACAACGCCAGCACTTGCATCCGACATAGATTCGCACCGTGAGCTCGCAGAATATTGCAAAGGGCTCAGCTTATTCCGATCAGGCGACGCTGAACAACTTGCTGCCGAGATTCAAAGAATTAGCACCAGTCCCTCGAAACGCCAAGAAATGTTGGAGGCTACGGCAAGATTCACTCGCGAGTACTCGTGGCGAGCAATCGCTCAGCGCACACTGGGCGTATACCAACTTTGCCTGAATTCATCCTGACAGCAGCGAATCACTTTCCATCTTAGTGCCCCCATCGCTCCTCCCTTCTACCTCCACCTCACCCCATCGCAAACCCAGACGCTGCTCCACCTCGCCCACGCGCGCGCAGGGCAAGCCTTGAAACAGCGCCTCGAACTGCGCTGCGTCTTTCGGCGACACTTCCACCAAC
>FWWL01006065.1_pt1 | contig 17974 bp, 12 predicted proteins | sample 2228331 | NCBI WGS metagenome assembly FWWL01 (sample SAMEA103939775, study PRJEB20133) | metagenome
ACCCTTTTATTTTGTTTCTACGCGTGGGGTGCAGGGGGTAAAACATGCAGATATCGTTCTTCACAAGGGAGGTAGTGCTTAGTCCGGAGCTCCGATCGCTGATCGAGCGTAAGGTCTCGGGACTCTCCCGCTATCTATCCGACATAATAGAGGCGAGGGTCGAGGTCTCCAACGTCCGATCCCGATCGGCGGGCACCCACCATGTCGTGCAGATTACCCTGAACGTGGATGGGTCCCCGCTCCGGGCCCAGGAAAAGGCTCCCCAGCTGCGCACCGCAGTGGATGCAGCGCTGGACAAGATCCGTATGCAAGCCATCCGATTCAAGGAGCGGCGCATTGACAGGCCGCGTGCTCGTGGCCGGTCATCCTCCCAGCTCGAAGCTGAGGCTCCGGAACCTTCCGCCCAGGACAGCGTCGTGCGGATAAAGGTCTTTCAGACAAAGCCCATGTCGGTAGAGGAAGCCATTGCTGAGATGGAGATGCTCGGCCATACGTTCTTTGTCTTCTTCGACAGCTCCGACCGTTCTCCTAGAGTTGTCTACCGCCGCTCCGAAGGCGGATATGGCCTTATAATTCCCGAGCTGACGTGATACTGGTCTTTTGCAGATGCAGCCCATCGGCCTACTAATAGATATCGCCTTTCCCAGGGAGCTTTCGGAGTTCCATCGCTTGGTAGCAGATGCCAGAATGGAGGTAGCAACCCGGCTACAGAGCCAAGCCTCTGTAGCCGGGTGGCCTACACACCTGCACGCCTTTTCGCGGGGACCCGACGGGCCCGCCGGCTACCTGCGGGAGCTTAGGTCTATCGTCCGCGCACTCGGCTGGCAAGGCTTCCTCTTAGCGGCAGGGGGAGCCGGTGCCCTGGCCGAGGACGATCACCTGCTGTCCACTCTCACCTTGTGCTCCCTGGCCAAAGGGTGCGTGCTGGCCAACAACCTTTACTCGTCGGACGTGGTTGGCCTCCGGGAAGCCAGCAACCTCGATGCTGTAGAAAGCATGCGGTCCGTCAACGACCTAGCATGGGCCCTGCGCAGAGACGCCTCGCTCGTGGCCTTGCCCCTTCCCTTCCCCGAAGCTTGGGACTTCGATCTCGATACGCCCTCGGACCTCTCTGTCCTCGCTTTCCTGGGCAGGACCAGCGTACGGTCTGTACCCACGGCCCACGTACAGCGGGTGGCGGACACGTTGGCCGACCCAGCGGCTGTGCTCCTGGTGGCAGGAAGGGTATCCTCCCGCACCATGGCTGCCCTTGACATGCAGGCCCAGTGCCAGGTACGGACCTTATCGGAGGAGAGGGGCATGAAGGCCTCGGGCAGAGAAAGGGCTGGGCTTGTCCGATCTGTCCTGATCGACGAGGAAGCGAATCCTGTGAATCTGGCCCATCGCCTCCTCTCCGTCGCCAGTGCCCTGGTCCTCGATACACGCTTCTTGGTCGCCTCCGCCAAGTGGAAGATTGCCGATACAGATCTTTTCGCGGCCGACTGGCTCGCCATCGACGAGATAGCTACCCACCAGCTGCGCGCCTTCGTGCAGGAGCTTGAAGCGTCGAGAAAACCAGTGCTCCTGGGCGGGCACAACCTTGTGAACTCAGGGTTGCGGCAGATAGCCCGTGCCAACCGTCAAGCCGGGCTTCAAGGCTGTTCGCTGTGTGTGGCCTGACGGTCGACCATCTTCCTCTCGAAGTGCTTTGGGAAGTCTGGCTTCAGTACGAGCAGCGATACGGGATACCTTCGCCTTTCCAGACGCCCCAGTTCGCCCAGTGCTGGCTAAGCCACCTGGGCAGTGACCTCATCCCCCGCCCTCTGGCGGCGTGGAACAAGGACGAAATTGTAGGCCTATTCCCGCTACTTCAGGACCCCTCATCGAGCACAGCGCTCCTGCACATGACGGGAGACATCGACACGGCCGACTACATAGACTGTCTCGTGCCATCGGAAGCCGAAGCTGTGTGGTTGGCGGTTTTGGCCCACTTGGCATCCGCTTACCGGAATGGCTTTATCGTTCGCTGTCAGGGTGTGCCTGCGTGGTCTTCAACCCTTTCAACCCTTCCAGCCTTGGCACATGGGTTCGACCTATCCCTGTCCATGAAGGTCGTCGATGTATCCCCTATCCTCGAGCTTCCGTCCTCTTGGGAGGCCTACCTTGCAAGCCTCGGCAAACACTATAGGCACGAACTAAGACGTAAGCTGCGTCGGGCGGAGGCCGCCGGCAGGCTGGAGCTCATAGCCCACGATACGCCGGGTGACGGCATCATGGATACGTTCTTCCTCCTCATGAAGGCAAGCTCAGAGGAGAAGCGGGCGTACCTGACCCCGAAACGGGAAAGTTTCTTCCGATGTCTGGCTCGACAGATGGCGGAGCGGTCGGCCCTGCGCATTTACGAGCTCCGTGTCGACGGCCGACCCACGGCATCCATCCTCTGCTTCGAAATAGGGTCGACCGTATACCTGTACAATTCAGGCTACGATCCGGCTTACGCCGTCCTCAGCCCCGGGTATGTGACGGTGGCCCTCTCCATAAAGGACGCCATAGAACGTGGCCTGAAGAGATACGACTTCCTGAGGGGCCGGGAGCGATACAAGTACGACCTAGGGGGCAGGCAACAGGAGATAAGGGAGATACAGGTCGAGGTCCCACCGGCGGCGTGTAAAAGACTTGCAGAACTGAAGAGGTGCTAGCCTTGCTGAAGGTCGCGATGATCAGTTACCATACGTGCCCTCTGGCTGAAGTGGGGAGGGGCCAGGCCGGTGGGCTGAACGTCTACGTCAAAAATCTGGCCTACGAATTAGCTCGTCGCGGCGCTCTGGTGGACATCTACACCAGACAGGCCAGCCCGTCGGTGGAGCCTGTGGTTCAGGTGGCGCAAGGCATAACGGTATTTCACGTTCCGTCCGGCCCTCCGCAGGACGTGCCCAAGGCAACTCTGGTCGATCATGTACCCGAGTTCGCCCACAGCCTCCAGCTGAACCTGCTCACGCGCTCGTACGATATAGTGCACAGCCATTACTGGCTGTCAGGTTGGGCCGTGATGGCCGCCAGGGCTGCAGGGAGAATACCGTGGCTTCACATGGCGCACACCTGGGCCCATCTCAAGGACAACTCTCTTGCGCCTAGAGTCCGGTCCGACCCCCCACAGCGTGCAGTCGTAGAGGCTTCGATCGCCAGAAGCTGTGACCTACTTATCACTTCAACGTCACGGGAGAAGCTCTTCGCAACTTGGGCTTACGGTGCCGATCCCGACCGCATCCGCGTCGTGCCCTGCGGCGTCGATACCTCCCTCTTTTCGCCGGGAGACAGAGGACAGGCCCGCAGGGAACTAGGACTCGCTGAGCATGGGCCACTGGCCACCTTCGTGGGAAGGCTGGACCCTATCAAGGGCATCGAAGTCCTGCTGCGCGCCGTCGCCCTTCTCCGCCAGCGCACTTCAGAGCTACCCGCACCGTTTCTGCTTATTGTGGGAGGAGAGTCCGCGCCCGGGGAGTCCCGGCGCCTGGTCGACCTCTGCGAACAGCTGGGCGTAGCCGATCTCGTCAGATTCGTGGGTCCAGTGCCCCATCACCAGCTTCCCAAATACTACAGGGCCGCCGACATCGCGGTGATGCCTTCGCTGTACGAATCCTTTGGCATGGCCCTCCTGGAGGCCATGGCATGCGGCATACCGGTGATAGCAACCAAGGTAGACGGGCCCTCTAACGTCGTCCTCGACGGTTCTAGCGGACTTCTGGTGCCACCTGGCGATGCCCTGGCCCTTGCCAATGCCCTGGAGCGGCTTATTACAGATGCGAGCATAAGGCGCCGCCTAGCCAGCAACGCTTTCCACGCCGTAGCCAACTACCGATGGGAAGTAGTGGCCCAGTCAGTACTGGAAGCTTACGCAGACACCCTATGCCCCCTCGCTCGGCAGGTACGGTTGACTGCGGTGTGATCCGGCCATGGACGTGAGACGCCTTGCAGCGCTGGCTCTGGGAGCTGTAGCCGCTGTTCAGTTGGCCCGGGCTGTCCAGTTGGCTGCCGGCAAGCATCCTGATTGCATCAGGCCACGGATCCAGGCACTGGTTCTGGCGTTGTCGGCGGTTGTGCTCGGGCTCACGGCGAGCATGTACTATCTCTCTACGTGACCCAGTTTCCCCACCGGGCGGATATACTCAACTCGCCATGCTGAGCGTGATACCGTGGGCCCTTTCAGGTATGGCGATCGGGGCAGCGGGCTACCCCCTGGCACTCTTCCTGGCAGGTAGCCGCCGCGACATAGCCCCCTTCCTAGCGTATCCCATCGGGCTGGCCTTGAGCTCGTACGTAGTCTGGCTGCTGGGCATTTCGGGGCTGGCTCCCTTCACCTCAGCTGTATCTTGGGCCGCCCTGCTAGTTTCGGGTGCCGTTGGCCTAGGCCTCTGCATACGTCGAGCTGCGCCACCGTGGCCCTCCCGCTCCGAGCTTTCTCTCATAGGTGCGGCCATCGCCCTCTACCTAGCGACACTCGCCCTCTGGGCGGTGGTAAGAGGCCTGGATCCTTCCGCGGCCAGTACTGAGAAGCCTATGGACATGGCGTTCCTGAGCAGCCTCATTCGGTCGACCAGCCTGCCGCCGCCCGATCCCTGGCTCTCGGGCTATCCCATCAATTACTACTACATGGGTTACTTGGCGGCCGCCATGCAGGCCAAAATGACAGGGATACCCAATACCCAGGCCTTCAACCTGGCCCTAGCCAACTACTTCGCGCTGGCAGCATGCGCCCTCACGGCGGCAGGTACAGCCCTAGCACCATCGCTGGCCAAGAGGGTGCTCCTGCGTGGGGTGCTCACAGCAGGTGTCGTGCTCCTTCCCGGGAACCTCTACGCAGCCACAGAGCTGATCCGTCGCCCCCAATGGGTTATCGCTTCAGACTGGTGGCAGGGAATAGGTTGGAATGCCACCCGAGTGATCGTCGATGCTCTGCCAGGAGGACCCTGGCCGAACATAACCGAGTTTCCCTTCTTCAGCTTTCTGCTGGGCGATATGCATCCCCATGTCATGGCCCTGCCTCTGGCGGCATCGGCCTGCGCCGTGCTCGCGGCGCTGATCCAAGACGACACGGTAGGGCGGGAGAGATGGGGCGTGGTGGCATGGCTTCTTGGGAGTTTATATCCCTGGAACAGCTGGGACCTGCCGACCATGTTGATACTCGTCTCTTTTAGCACTGCGGTCCTGCTTCGGCAACCCGGCCGCACCTGGCTTGAAGTGGGGCTCTTCCGACTGGGATTCTTAACCTTGGGAGCTGTGCTGTTCTATCTCCCTTTCTGGCTGACCTTCCGGCCCCCTGTGGCAGGGCCAGGGGCACCTCTACCGCCTGAGCTGGCACGGCTTCCCATAGTCCCCGCGCTGGCCCGGTATTTCGGCCCCGTAATCTACGACCACACGCGAATGGAAGCCTTCTTGACCGTGAACGGCGTCTTTCTGTTGCCCATAGCCTGGTGGTTGACAGCATCCTATCTGAAACAGGCGGCCAGGGATGCTCCCAGGGCCCTCGTGTGGTCGGGCGCCGGCCTGTTGGCGGTGGGTGCTGGGCCGGTCCTGGGCATGCCCATACTTGGCTTGCTCGCAGTCCTGCTGGTGCTGGCCTGCCGCATCCTCTTTGACGCACAGCGCCCTGCCACCGAGCGGTTCATGGCCTGCCTTGTCGCCGTGTCCATGATGCTGTTCCTGGCCTGCGAGCTGATCTTCATCCAAGATGTCTTCCACAACCGAATGAACACGATCTTCAAGTTTTACTACCAGGCCTGGCTTCTGCTTGGGATAGTCGCCGCGGGGCTGTTGGCAGCATGGTTGGGCACCCTGCGAAGGCCCATCTCTGCAGAAGCAGCACTCCCACAGGGCAGGAACGGACCAAGCCTATCCGAGAACGCTGTCCCTCGTGGGGTCTGGGATGTCAGGGTAGGAACAGCTCTGGCGATCGCGGTCCTGTTGATGGGGATGGCGTACCCGGCGCTCTCTATCCCGAAGAAGCTGCTTGCCCGCGGCTGGCACGGGCTCGACGCCGCCTCATGGATCGCTGCCGTAGCCAGCGACGAGTGGAAAGCCATCCAATGGCTTTCGCGAAACGCTGAGCCCGGGGCTGTAGTTCTCGAGGCCACCGGGAGCCCCTACTCCTACGCTGCCCGAATCTCAACCTACACCGGCATACCCACGCTGCTAGGCTGGGCCAACCACGAGAGGCAGTGGCACGCCGGTGACGATAGGGCGCTGGCCGAAATCGCTCGCCGAGAGCAAGAGGTCGCGGCCTTCTATAGGGGTAACGCGCCTGGAGTGGTTCGCAAGTACGGCGTGAGCTACGTGGTTTACGGAGACTTCGAACAAGGAAGACTGGACCCTCGCATCGACTATTCGGGCCAGCTCCAGCGGCTCCAGGCAGCCTTCCCTATCGCGTTCGCTTCAGGTAACACATATATATTCCGCGTTGGACCCTGAGGGGGCAGGCTAGGCCCATGGAGTATGATTTACCTGGGATACAGGGAAGGGGGATATGTCATGAGGAGGACCCTGAATCGCGTGGCGGTGCTGGGCGCCGGCACCATGGGCTCCCAGATAGCTGCCCACTTTGCCAACGCCCGAATACCCTGCCTGTTGCTGGATATTGTGCCATCGTCCCTCACCGCCGACGAAGCCGCCCAGGGGCTCTCCCTAGGGGACGCCCAAGTACGAAACCGCATCGCCCGACAAGGCCTGGAGCGGGCTAAGGCCCTCAAACCCCCAGCTTTCTTCGATGACGGCCTCGCCGACCTCATCTCCCTGGGCAACTTCGAGGACGACCTGCACCGTCTCGCCGAAGCCGACTGGGTGGTAGAGGCTGTTGTCGAGGACCTTCGGGTCAAGCGAGAGCTTATGGCCAGGGTTGCCCAGGTCACCAGAGATACCACCGTGGTGACCACGAACACCTCGGGCCTGCCCATACGGGAGATAGCACGTGACCTGCCCCAACCCTTCCGACGCCGCTTCTTCGGAACCCACTTCTTTAACCCACCGCGGTACATGAAGCTGGTGGAGATAGTGGCAACACCTGACGTAGACCCCGACCTGGTAGCCTTCGTGGAGCGAGAGTGCGATCGCACCCTTGGGAAACGGACCGTAAGGGCAAAAGACACGCCCAACTTCATTGCGAACCGAATCGGCATCTACGCCATGGCCATTACCTTGCAGGCCATGATGGAAACGGGGTTGAGCATCGAGGAGGTCGACGCCTTGACCGGGGAACTGGTAGGCCACCCCCGCACGGCGACCTTCCGCCTCGCCGACCTGGTCGGGATCGACGTGTTGGTGCACGTAATGGACAACATCTACCGGAGCGCCGTCGACGACGAAGAACGGGAGACCTTCCGCGTGCCCGAAGTCCTGCGCTCCATGGTCCAGAGCGGGCTTTTGGGCGACAAGTCGGGTCAGGGGTTCTATAAACGGGTAACGGAGGACGCAGGCACCAAGATTCTTGCCTTGGACATCGGTACCCTGGAGTACCGGCCCCAGAAACGACCCTCGTGGCCGCAAATCGAAGCGCTCCGGAACCTGCCCCTCGCACAGCGCTTGCAGGCCCTTTTGGAACAGGACAGTCCTCAAGGCAGGTTCCTGTGGCAGGTTATCAGCCGTACCTTGAACTACTCGGCGCGGCGCATCCCAGAGATAGCCGACCGCCTTGTAGAAGTCGACAGGGCCATGCGTTGGGGTTTCAACTGGGAGCTGGGCCCCTTCGAGACATGGGACGCCTTGGGCCTTGCCCAAACTGTCGAGCGGCTACAAGGGGAGGGGATTCAGGTAGCTGAGCTGGCTCTGGAAGCCCTGAGGGCAGGCGGATCCTTCTACAGGAGAGAGCCCGGTCGACGCTACTATTTCGACCTCCCAACGCGCCAGTATCGGGAGGTCGAGAGGGTACCCGGCCTGATAGAGCTTCCCCTGATAAAGGAGGAGCGTGGGACGGTGCGTTCCAATCCGTCGGCTAGCCTGATCGACCTTGGCGACGGTGTGCTCTGTCTCGAGTTCCACTCGAAGATGAACGCCCTCGGTCCAGACGCCATAGGCATGATCCACCAAGCCCTTCGCGAAACAGAGGCCAACTTCGAAGCCCTGGTCATCGGCAACCAGGGGGAAGCCTTCAGTGCAGGCGCCAACCTCATGCTCATCCTCATGGCCATCCGGGAACAGGACTGGGACGAGCTGGATATGGCTGTGCGCAACTTCCAGAGGGCCAATATGGCCATCAAATATTCCAGGAAACCTGTGGTGGTCGCCGTTCATGGCATAAGCGTAGGAGGCGGCTGTGAGATAGCTCTACACGGTGCAAGGGTACAAGCAGCCGCCGAGACCTACATGGGCCTGGTGGAGGTAGGCGTCGGCGTAATTCCGGCGGGTGGGGGTACTAAGGAGGCGTTAGTGCGGGCCATGGAGCCGCTCTCGGCGGGGGACCGGGTGGATCCCTTGCCCTTCTTACAGCGCGCCTTCGAGAACATAGGCCTGGCCAAAGTGTCCTCCAGCGCCCTGGAGGCGCACAAGTTGGGCTACCTGCGTCCGTGCGATGGGCTATCGATGAACCGTGACCGTCTCCTCGCCGATGCGAAAGAAGTCGCCCTGGCATTGGCGCACACGGGCTACAGGCCGCCTCGACCCAAGCCAGTCTACGTGACCGGTGCCGACGGCTTTGCGGCCCTGAAGCTCGCCATACATCTCATGAAGCGCGCTGGCCGCATCACGGAATACGACGAAGTGGTGGGGCAGAAGCTGGCCTGGGTGCTAACGGGCGGCGGCATACCGCACCCGGGCTGGGTCACCGAGGAGTATATCCTCGACCTCGAACGGGAGGCCTTCCTTTCGCTCTGCGGCCACGAGAAGACCGTGCAGCGCATGGAGCACATGCTCAAGACAGGCAGACCCTTGAGAAACTGACGGACGGGGAGTCATGGAGAACGCGGTCATTGTGCAGGCTGTTAGATCGGCGGTGGGCAAGGCTCCGAGAGGCGCCCTCAAGAACCTACGTCCTGACGACATGGCGGCAGCAGTAATCGAGGCGCTGTTGCGCAAGATGCCCGAAGTGGACCCATTCCATCTGGAGGACGTGATACTGGGATGTGCCTTCCCCGAAGCAGAACAGGGCATGAACCTAGCCCGCATAGCGGCCCTGAGAGCGGGCCTTCCCATCTCAGTGCCGGGAATGACCGTCAACCGCTTCTGTGCCTCCGGCCTACAGGCCATAGCTATAGCGGCTCACCGCATCATGGTTGGAGAGGCCTCCCTGATAGTCGCGGGAGGGGTCGAAAGCATGAGCCGGGTTCCCATGGGAGGAAACCGCGTCTTGCCCAACCCCGGCCTGGTGGAAACATATCCAGACTCTTACATCTCCATGGGTCTGGGCACCGAGCTCCTGGCAAAGAAGTACGGCATCACCAGAGAGGAGGCCGACCTCTTTGCCCTCCGTAGCCACCAGAGGGCCCTCAGCGCCATTGCCGAAGGACGCTTCGGGGAAGAGATCGTTCCCCTCAAGATTCAGGAGGGCAGGATAGTCAACGGGCGCCTCATCGTCGAAGAGAGGACGTTCGACACCGATGAGGGCCCGCGGCAGGACACGTCCCTCGAGGCGCTTGCCAAGCTCAAGCCCGTCTTCATGGAGGGCGGACAGGTAACTGCCGGAAACTCCTCGCAGACCAGCGACGGCGCCGCAGCGGCCCTGGTGATGGCCGAAACCAAGGCGCGCGAGCTGGGGCTGAGGCCACTGGGCCGGCTCGTTGGCTACCAAGTGACGGCGGTAGAGCCCGAATACTTCGGGATAGGGCCTGTCACTGCCGTCAGACAGTTGCTGAAGCGCCATGGCCTACAGCTTAGCAATATAGACCTGATAGAGCTGAACGAGGCCTTCGCAGCCCAAGCCCTGGCCGTCATAAAGGAGTTGGACCTGAACACAGAGCGCGTCAACGTGAACGGCGGAGCCATCGCCCTGGGGCATCCCCTGGGGTGCACCGGCGCCAAGCTGACGGCGACCCTTCTGCACGAGCTGCGGAGGCGAAAGGGCAGATACGGGATAGTGACCATGTGCGTTGGCGGCGGCATGGGTGCCGCTGCCCTCTTCGAGGCTCTGTAATGCCCGCTCCAGGGCCCACTTCAGGAGGTGATGTGAAATGATCGAGCAGCTGCCCAAAGGGGGACAGTTCCTTCTCAGTGATCTGAAGCCTTCAGCCGCCTTCACCCCCGAGGATTTCTCCGACGAGCACCGAATGGTGCTCAAGATGGCCGATGAGTTCATCCAACGCGAGGTCGAGCCCAACCTCGAGCGGCTCGAGAAGTTGGACCTGGACCTCACGGTCAGCCTGCTTAAGAAGGCCGGCGAAGTTGGCCTTCTGGCCATAGAAGTGCCCGAGAAGTACGGCGGACTGGGCATGGACAAGGTCTCCGCCACGCTCGTGGCGGAGAGGATGGGAGCCACCGGGAGCTTCGCCGTGTCCTTCGGAGGCCATGTGGGCATAGGCACCCTCCCGTTGGTGTACTTCGGGTCCGTGCCCCTCAAGGAGAAGTACCTGCCAAAGCTGGCATCTGGCGAACTGCTAGCGGCGTACGCCCTTACCGAACCCAGCGCAGGCTCCGATGCCATGAACATACGCACCAAGGCCGTCCTAGCGCCGGACGGGCGACACTACCTGCTGACAGGGACCAAGGTTTGGATCACCAACTCGGGCTTTGCCGATATCTTCAACGTCTTCGCCAAGATCGATGGCGAAAAGTTCACATGCTTCCTGGTGGAGCGAGGGTATCCCGGGCTCAGTACGGGCGCCGAGGAGCGAAAGATGGGCCTGCACGGCTCCTCCACCCGGGTCGTGAACCTAGACTCGGTGCCGGTACCTGTGGACAACATCATAGGGGAGATCGGCAAGGGCCACAAAGTGGCCTTCAACATCCTCAACTTCGGCCGCTTCAAGCTTGGGGCGTCGTGCATAGGGGCCAGCAAGCATGTCACGGACCTGGCTGTCAACTACGCCAAAGGGCGGGTGCAGTTTGGGCGACCCATTGCCTCCTTTGGAGCCATCAAGGAGAAGCTGGCGGAGATGGCCATACGTACTTGGGTAGGCGAAAGCATGGTCTACCGCACCGTCGGCCTCATAGATGCCGCGCTCCATGGGGTGGATGTCGACAACACCGAGGAGGCCCTGGCCCGCATAGAGCAGTATGCCATCGAATGCTCCATCATCAAGGTGGCAGGCAGCGAGATTCTGGATTACGCAGTGGACGAGGCCGTTCAAATCTACGGGGGCTATGGCTACAGCGCCGAATACCCTGTGGAACGCGCCTACCGAGATTCTCGGATCAACCGGATCTTCGAGGGCACGAACGAGATTAACCGGCTCCTCATCAGCGGCACGCTGCTCCGCAGGTCCGTAAAGGGTGAACTCGGTATCCTCAGCGAGGCCCTTCGACTAGCCGCCGATATCACCTCCCCCTCCCTGGCACTGGAGCCAGGCATCGAAGTGCTGGATGAGGAGAAGGCCGCAGTTCAGAACACCAAGCGACTGGCAATACTGCTCCTGGGACTTGCCGCCCAAACTTACGCCGACAAGGTGGCGGAGGAGCAGGAAGTGCTGATGGCCATAAGCGACATCGTGATACACACCTATGCCATGGAGAGCGCCATACTTCGAGCCCTGAAGCTGATCGAGACCAGGGGCGAGGCCGCCGCTGAGCTGCAGCTGCAGGCCGCGAGGGCCTACGTGGCTGAGGCCATGGGATGGATCGAATTGTCCGGACGAAAGGCCTTGGCTGCCATGGCCCAGGGCGACACGCTCCGTACCTATTTGGCCGTGCTCAGGAGGCTTACACGGTACACTCCGGCCAACCTTGTCGCCATGCGCCGAAGGATAGCGGACGCCATGACGGAAGCTGGCCGGTATGTTTTCTCGTGAAAGCCCGTGAAAGGGGGTTCGGTCCCGACGCCTAGCCCTTCCCCACGGAAAGCTGGCGCGAGCCCAACTCCTTCATAGCCCTTCCGAAGGCCCTTAGAAAGAGCACAAGCAGACCCAGTCCGGCTTGAACCTCAGGGTCGCGCAATGCACCGATAAGGCCTCCTAGACCAACCTTCGGTGGGTTGGCGATCGTCTCGGGCGACAGCACCTCGCCAAACTTCTGGCCCACCACCTCAGCGGCTGCCGAGACCGCCGCAGGATCCAGTGTGGTCAGAAACTGAAGCCACACGGCCAGGTTCCCGAAGATCCTTAGGTTGGTGGGCTCGAGAACTGCTGACAGCGCGTCGGGCACGGCTCCCGCCATCATCTCCGCGAACTCGAGGGCTCCGGCCTGGTCCAAGCTCCGCAGCACCCGAAGAGCCCGCAGCAGCGACGGGGTCTCCTCGAGGGCCTGTCCAAGGAAGCTCAATCCCCTAAGGAGATCCGGGCTGAGCAGCAGGGCCAGGTTCTCTTCCAGCAGGCGGCGAGCCTCCAACTCGGCCAGCAGGCCTATACCACTCGCGTCGATAGCCTGCTCGATACGGTTCACCTGAGACTTTATCCCTTCAATCTCCTTGAGTAGGCTTTCGGCCTCCATGCTTCATCTCCTCTAAGAAATGAGCGTCGCGAACCAGAAGGCCTCAAAGGCCATCTTGGCGATCCTGACCCATTTGCCCTTAGCCAGATAACTGCAGGACGGCATGCCAACTCCCTTCAACGCTGGAGTGAAGTCACAGTTGGGCAGAAGGGCATTGTCGCCAAAGTCCATGATGCACATGGCTACAGGGTTGAAAGGCTCACCCATGTAAGTGCCAGCTACTTCGTTGGCGATCACGCCGGCCACGAACTCGCCCTGGAAGTGGGCCACCACGCCTGCCGGCGGAAGCCTAAGGGCAGGAGCAGCCAGGTCCCCTATCAGAAAGACCTCCGGGTATTTGGGCGACCTAAAGTCAGCAAGGGAAACCTGGGGCATCCCATTGGGGTCCGCCAGCGGCGACTGGGCGACCACCTTGTTGGGAGCAAAGGGAGGAACAAGCACCAGCAGGTCATAGGCCAGGGACCTCCCATCCTTGGCGGCGACCACCTGGCTGTCTGGGTCTACCTTGGATAGTTCGAAGTTGGGGTGGTATGCGATCCCCTTTTCCTTCAGAATGTCGCCTATGAGCTGGCCTACCACAGGCCCCATGTTGGCAAGGGGGAAGGGCGTCAGGTGGAACACATCCACGCTGCTCCTGTCGCGAACACCCTTGAGCCTCAGCAGGAACTCTATCTGCCCTGCCACCTCATAGGGAGCTGGAGGACAAGGATAGTACATGCTTGCAACACCCACCACGACCCGGCCCCCCGGGAACGAGGAGAGTCTCTCCCGGAGCCTCAAAGCTTTGGCCATGCTCCACGGCGCAAGATCCTCCGGCAGGCCCTGTACCATCTCCGGATGAGGTTCGGCCCCTAGGGCCACCAGAAGGTAGTCATAGCTCAGGGTTCCAACGGAGGTCCTCACAGCCTTCGCCTCCGGGTCTACCTCCAACACTTCCCCATTGACCACCTCAATCCCGCGCTTCCTCAGAAGGTCCAACGGCCTCCGCACCTGGTCCGGGCTTCGGATACCCATAGCCACCCACGGGTACGCGGGCATGAACTCGTGGAACTGGTTCCGATCCACCAGGGTCACAGCCACGGCCTCGCCGAGGACTTTCACCAACTTGTTAGCCGCTACCAGCCCACCCGAGCCGCCGCCAAGGATCAGTACCTTCGGAACAGCCATCTGCGCACCTCACTCGTTATTGCTTTCACAATACAGTATAGACGCCAGCGCAAGATACCATACCACTGTTACGTATTGACAGCCACCACCCAGTCTCGAAGGCCCTTATGTCCTACCGGCACGGCCTCGCGGCCAGCTCGGCTGCAGTTGGACACAGTTTCTGGTGAAACCCCAACGCCAACACCCACATCAGTATCAACAGCCATGCAGAACATCTTCGGAGCCCGTCAACGCTCCCTGCTGTCAATCCCACATCGACTCGCAGGTCCCGAACAATCCTAGTTGCCAGGCCGAGGGCCAGCGAAACTGAACAGGCAGAATGTGGGCCCGAAGTGGCCAAATCTGGCGGCAGGTAACTTGCACAAGGAACTCCAAGTGCTGCAGACACCGTACAGCTGGCAAAAACCCCAACACATCCTGGCGAACAACCACCCACTATACTTTATGTAGCTCTCAGGGCAGAGCCTACATCCCAGTCGGCTCGGAGCACTGGACCTCGGTTCCCGTCCACTCGAGCCAGCTGGCCTTCAGGGAGCCGTCGCGGCCTTGGTTCCCATGCCTGCTAAGATCCCGTGCCCTCGGGCCGCCATGGCGCCACGGGTGTTGGCATGCGGCCGTCCACCGCGAGGACTACGGCCAGCCGATACTGGGGCCAGGGCATGGTGCTGGACCTACCATCCACAGACGAATGCAGCCGTTCGGCGAGCAAGGGTAGCTTAGACCGATCAGCACCAGAAGTTGGCAGCACGCAGCACACCGATGCCTTGCCCTACCGGTTGCCTGAGTGTCAGGCGTTCCGCCGGAGACCCTCCTGGTTCCCGGGCAACAAGGACGAGCCGGCAAGTTGACCAAGACACCTTAGCGCTACACCAGCCCTGCTGGACTGCTTTAAGATCCGGCCCAAGTTCGAGGACGACGCTCGTATAATGGAGCTGCAAGCCGACGACGAGGGACCGTGCGTGGTGCGACGGGATCCCGGGCCGAACCAGCGCTGCGCGGTTGGTTGGGTCGGCCTGGTGGCGAGTGGCTCGGTGCGCCTCTCGGAGTCCTCCGAGGAGACCATCTCCGTACGGACCGAGCAAGTGCGGCTGGAAGGCTCGAAGGCCTCGTACGTGCGTTGCCTGAAGGTGCTGCTCAGCCCACAGTACCAGTGCTTAGAGGAGGCGCGCCAACGGGAAGTACCGCAGTTCTTCACGCCCGAGGCGCCGGACGGCCTGCTCCCGAGGATGGAACAACTTGTTCGAAAGAGATCGCCGCTGACCCTGGTCCCGAACTGGGCGCACAGCGTCGGCCCTCGGATCGCTGCCGCCAATACGTCAGGCTGCCAGTCGTTCGTGGTATCCACGTCCCTCAAGCACCCCTTCGACGCAGCCCCTACCGGGCGTCGCCAATACCCAAGGGCCGGGATTGAGAAGTTTGGCCCGTTCAGCCGTTACACATCCGCCAAGAAGTCGCCGCGGATCTTGATGGTGTGTCCCGACCCCGATCAGGGCAAGGTCGACAGGTTCATCCATTACCTGCGCGAGGGCATCCCGATGCAGGGCAGGTCCCACTTCCTCGCCGGCTTCGGCAAAACCTTCGGTCTGATTAACCCGAAATTCGTAGTGCACAAGATGCCGTGCGCCACGAAGGCGAAGTGGAGTCCGGAGCCAGCCTACCGACGGGCCCCGAAAGAGTTCCTCGCTGACTCGACCTCACCACCGGACGCGGCGATCGTTATGATTCTTGAGCACGCCGGCCCGCTCAACGCCGATAGTACATACCTGCAGAGCAAGGCACGGTTCCTGACGGCCCGCGCGCGGTCCACGAGGCGCGGCTGTCGACCATCATGCAGGTGCACTACCCGCTCCAGTTCACGCCGCAGAAAATCGCCATCGCGCTCCACCCGAAGAGGGGCGGCAACCCATGGACGGTGAACCACGACCTGACGATCAGCGATTAGATGGTCATCGGGCTGGGCATAGTGGAGGTCTCAGGGAGCCGGGTGGAAAAGCGGCAGCGCTTCGTCGCGGGGATCACTACCGTTTCTCTCGGCGATGGCAACCACCTGCTGGGCCACAACTCGCGACAATCCGCTTAAGCAGAGTACCCGCTGAGCCGCACCATGCAGTAAAGTTCGAGGGGTAAGGATGACAAGTAGTAGAGCACGCGACATTGCAAGATGGATCCGGCGAGTGCTGCACTGGCTCGCGTGTCTCATCATCCGAGAAACAGCAAGGGCACAAATGCAGCACACCGGAAGCCACGGGCCAGGACTACTTACGGGGCGGGAAGATGTAATCCCCCCTATCAATACCACAACCATGCGTGAGGCCCGCGAAACTTCTGCCCAGATCGAACCGGAAATCGGGTCGAGAGGAGAAACCGGATCTGCTCGGCAACTTCCTTCTCGCCCTCCTGCCGATCCAAGCAGTGACCAGCACGAGAAGACTTTGGATCAAACGGCCACAGCCCCAGAGGGATCAGAGCTGGAAGCCCCCGAAGCCACTACGCCTGAGAAGCCAAATTCGAAGCGGGGGCGTGACAAAGGCCCGAGTAGGCCGGAAGAGCAAGCTGAGGAAAGGCAGCGGTCAGTCGTCCCTCCGGAGGAGAGAGGAGGTCGGCCTCGCCGGGGATCGGCAGGCAAGGAGCATGGCAAGCGCAGAAGCGAACGACCTGCTCCACCTCGCGCAGAAATCGTATGTTGGAAGAGGGAGCGCGAATGGGTTGTTGGTGTGGAGATCATCCCAGATGATCCCAGCATTTCCGTTTTCCAAGACGACGTTCCGCTATCCCCTGACCGTTCACGAGACGGATGGTGGCCTCTTGCTAAATTGGACACGGCCGCCAGGGTCCATGTGGTGGTGAGCAGTCATAACCGGACAATCAATATCCTGCTGCCCAATTACTGGTTGTTCAAGCTAACCGGCAAGAAGGATGAGGGCCGCATGGTCAAGCATGCTTCGTCAGGCTCATATCTGGCTATTGTGCCGGAGACTTGGCAGAGGGATGAAGAAAAGGCGGGCGCCCCGCGGACAACACCGGAGCCTACTTTTCTGAAACAGTACCTGGCGCATTTCTTCGAGCTAACTGAGTCTGCATCCTCTCGTATCGCGTTTCGCAACCAGCTCGGCCAATCGATTGTTATCGATTCTAGTGGCCCACAGTTCCACCTCGTCGGCCACGAGATTCATGACAACACTGAACGAATGGGGCCGCTGTTTGGGGGCACTCCGCCCCGTCTTGAGATCAAGAATGGAGACTGGTCCGATGTCAAGAGGATTGTGTTAGGCGAGGAGGGAAGTGGACGCCACCGGTGGCGGACAAGCTTCGAGCCAGAACCGGATCGGACGCAGCAGGAGTTGCCTCACGAAGTCCTCGAGAGAAAAGCGGGTTGGTATTTTCTCCGCTTTTACGATTCAACCGACACATTGATTGACAGCCTGGACTTCCGTTTTGTTGCCGGACTGAAAGAGCTTTCGATTCCTGAGGCTCGCCCTGTTCCCTCCCCGGACGGGCACCTGGCGCAGACAGTCGAGATCCACCACGATGCCGGCTACAGAGTAAGGCCGCAACCTGGACAAAAATGCCCAGGTCTCAAGATTGAACAGGACACTGACAAGACAGTCGTGACGATACCGCCGACGGCCGAGTGCGACAGCACCCGTTGGTACATAGGCCCGGCAAACAGCGATGACAAGAAAGTAGAGTTTACGATCCTCATCGAGCGGCTCTGGTGGGCACTGAGCAGCGATGACAAAGAACCTTCGCGGTGGGAAGATAGACCTGTCCCACTTAGCCTTCAACATTTTGCTGCTACGTCGGACAGGGCTATTTGGCTGCGCTTCCCAAAACCCAGGCAGGTCCCAAAACCCAGGGAGGTTAGTGCAGGATTTCGGCCGGAAAGTTCCCGGAGGTTCCCGGTGAAGGTGGCGGACTACGTTGTTTCTATTCCACTCCGTGAATTTGCTGGAGTAAGGGAGTTAGAAGATAAAGCCGACGACCAGAAGTTCAAGGTCTGGGCGAAAATTACCGAAGATTCCCTTGAAGATCCCACTGAAGATCCCCCTGAAGCGACGGTCGGAATCCTGCCGGCAGACGCTCAAGTCACGCCGCTTGTGGGCGATGCTGGCGATCTCAAGGTTACTCTGGCCCATCTGGAGCAACTAGCGAACTGGCTTCTGGAGGTCCAGCAGCCTGTAGACATCACGGCACTGGTTATCAAGTACACTGATATCCTGAAGGAAGAGGCAGGCCTTGAAAGCCTCTGAGTTGGGATGGGTGAAGG
>FWWL01006071.1_pt1 | contig 17959 bp, 20 predicted proteins | sample 2228331 | NCBI WGS metagenome assembly FWWL01 (sample SAMEA103939775, study PRJEB20133) | metagenome
TCTTCTAGAAATTAGTAACACGCGGTAACTTTTTATCTTCTTCTGGGATAACACTATTTGTGTTTTGTTCATCCGTTTTAAGTTTTGTATTTCAGGTTTAGACTTTACGGGGCTGTGGGCTAACCTGGTATGCTGTCAGGTTCGGGACCTGAAGATCTGAGTTCAAATCTCAGCAGCCCCATTCTTCATCTCTTTATGCTTCTGACATATACTTCATGAACCACTGCATTTCCTTTTGCTCGCACGCACAGTAGTACTGCATCTGCGATGTCTTTTGGTTCGAGCATCACTTCTGGGTCTCTCACAAAGTTGCTCTTCTTAAAGAAGTCAGTTTTTGTCGATCCAGGAAACACTGTAGAAACCTTTATGTTGTATTCTTTAAGTTCTTCAAAGAGGGCAGCACCGAAGCCTGTTACTGCGAACTTGCTTGCGCAGTAGACATTTCCCAGAGCAAAACCTCGTTTTCCTGCGCTCGAGCTGATGTTTATTATCTTTCCTTCCCTTTGCATTTTCATATATGGCACCACGAGTCTGGTTAGGTAGATCAATCCAATTACGTTTGTTTCTATCTGTTCTGCGATTTCCTCATAGTTGTAATCGTCGAGCTTTTTGAAGTCACCTATCCCTGCGTTGTTTACCAGTATATCTATTCTTCCGCTCTTTTTAATGACAGTTTCGACCAGTTTTTCTAGTTCTTGTTTCTTTCTCATGTCTGCCTTTATGTAGTTGCATTTTAGTTTTTGCGCAACTTCTTTGAGCTTTTTTTCATCTCTACCTGTTAACCAGACTTCTATTCCTTCTTCTACAAGGGCTTTTGCAACACCCAAACCAATTCCTCGTGAGCCGCCTGTAACCACTGCAACATTTTTCATGCTATCTTTCTCTTTGCGTATTGTATTAAGTAAGCAAGTGCTCCTCCGCTGAGCGCAGTAACCAGCTGGAGGATTCCCATGCTGGTCAGGAATGCCTGAGGTACAGCATTGAAGCTGAACAGTATAAATGCAGTAGCAAACAGGAAAACAGACTTTGCTGTAGCCACGGAGACCACTGAAGCTGCATAGTTTAACTTTTTCTTCAGATTGAGGTACTTAGTTCCAAACACTATTATGCTGTTTCCGATCCATATGAACGGTATCATGTATAAAAGCGCAGTACTCATCGGCCCAAATATCAGCCCTGCTGAAAAGGCGCCTAGAGAAGGAAACATTATTATCGGAAGGGTTTTAATTCCTCTGATGTTGAGCGCAGCTAAAAACAGGAGAGCATTGACCACACTACCTACTATCAGTTGCTCTTTGCCCAGGAACAATGGTAGTGTAAACGCTATAACTGCATACACTGAGGTTTCTGCAAACTCTCTTATTCTGCTTAGCTCATACTCTTGAGCTTCAGATATCTCAATCAGATGATCAAAGATTTTCATGTTATCAATTCACGAGTCATTGATATAAATCATTTTTGATGATGGGTTGTTAATAATTTCATAGAGTGTTTTTTCTTCTATCATTTTTATACTTCTCGTTTTATATTGTAAGAGCTGGTTTATTGAATTGGTTATGTTAGTGGGTGGTCGTTTTGCCTAGGCGCGCGAAGAGTTCCTCTATAAAGAATCTCCCTCCTTCCAGGTCACATAAGAAAGAAGATATTCTTCTAAACGTTCTTCACAAGGCTCAGCAGGAGCACGGATATCTCTCGGAGCACGTTTTGAAGCAGATCAGTATAGAGTACGATATCCCCATAGCCAGGCTCTGGGGCGTTGTGAAGTTTTACACAAAGTTTAGAACAGAACCCGTAGGCAGATATGTCATAGAGATATGTACTTCTCCTTCGTGTGTACTGAACAATGGTCTTACTGTAGAGGAGCACCTCAAGCAGCTCATCGGTGCTCGTAGTGGTCAGACCAGCAAGGATGGTCTTTTTACTATCTACAGGTCTTCCTGTATAGGTTGCTGTGACGAAGCACCTGCCATGCTTATAAACGGTAAGCCTTACACGCGCCTTACTGTGGAGCGTGTCACAAACATAATAAACAGGTTGAGGGAAGAACATGCAAATATTAAGGCAGACAAACCTTGAGGCTCTGGAAAAAGCCATTAAGCTTTCTCCTGAGAAAGTCCTTCAGCTTCTCAAAGAAAAGCGCTTGGTTGGTAGAGGAGGCGCTGCGTTTCCAACCTATCTCAAGTGGCAGACCGCAAGGAATACTCCTTCTGATAAACGCTATGTCATATGCAACGCAGACGAAGGAGAACCGGGTACCTTCAAAGACAAGTTTATCTTAAAGTACAATCCTGAGACAGTAATAGAGGGTATGCTGATATGCGCTTATGTTATAAACTCAGATGAGTGCTTCATCTACCTAAGAGGTGAATACGAATATTTAAAGAACCACATCGAAAATGCGATCGAGCGTGTTCTCAACAGGGTTAATTTAAACGTGAAGTTTCACTTAGTTCTCGGTGCAGGTGCCTACGTTTGCGGCGAAGAAACAGCGCTCATAAGCTCTATAATGGGCCTTAGGGGGAATCCATATTACAAGCCTCCCATTCCTCCAGTTAGTGGTTTGTGGGGCAAGCCAACAGTAGTCAACAACGTAGAGACGTTTGCGTGCGCTGCACAGGCTATACTCTACGATGACTGGAACTCCGAGCTTAGGCTTTTTTCGATTTCCGGAAACGTTTCTAATCCTGGTGTTTACGAGCTTCCTTTAGGAGTCAAGATGTCTACCATAATAGACATCGCTCGTCCGAGGAAGAAGCTCAAGGCGATGTCTTTTGGAGCGTTTGGGGGCATAATGCGCATAGATGAGAACATGGTGATAGACGAGCAGACCATAATGCAGAACAACTGCCATCACGGAGCATATTCTGTCATCCTAATAGACGAATCAAACAATATAGTAGACATCTGCCACAGCTATGCCAGGTTCTATACTTATGAATCCTGTGGTAAGTGTACTCCGTGCAGAGAGGGCAACAAGCGCATACTCAACATCTTGGACAAGATAAGGGAAGGCAGTGGCACAGAAGAAGATTTGGAGCTCTTAAGAGAGCTTGCTGACCACATCAATCAGACCAGCCTCTGCGGTTTGGGCCAGACATCAGGGAACCACATCCTAACTTCATTGGAGCACTTTAGGGATGACTACGAGTACTATCTGAAACGGGATGTAAACAGGAGTGGGTGAAACGATGAAGATATTTATCAACGGCGTAGAAAAGGATGCCGATCCTGAAAAATCTCTATTAGCTATTTGCCGGGAGAACAACGTAGTAATTCCTACTCTCTGCTATCATGCGCATCTGCATCCTGAAGCGAGATGCAGGCTGTGTTTGGTAGAAATGAACGGCAAGTTAGTTACTGCTTGTTCCACAAAGCCTTTGGAAAACGCCCATATAGTGACCAATTCTGAACGGGTGTTAAAAGCCAGAAGGCTCAACGCAGAGCTCATGCTTTCACAAACACCTGCCTGCAGTCCATATGATGATTATGAGGTATGCGAGATCTACGAACAGGTGGGTCTTGAAAGGAGCAGGTTTCATAGGATTAAGAACTATAAGCCAGACCTGGGTGCAGCAGTAGTACGTGACGATAACAAATGCATAAACTGCGGAAGATGTGTCCAAGTATGTAGCGAGATACAAGCAGTTTATGCAATAGACTTTTCCAGCAGAGGATACGGTGAGCACGTTTCACCTTACGGGGAGAGAAACCTTGCAGATGTTGCTTGCATCAAATGTGGTCAGTGTATAATGAACTGTCCTGTAGGTGCGATTTCAGAAAGGTCTCATCTAGAAGAAGTGATGAGTGCTCTGAAAGACCCTTCTCTTCACGTAGTGGCTCAAGTAGCACCTTCTATTCGTGCTGCAGCAGGCGAGCTCTTTGGCCTACCTCCAGGCACACTGGTAGCAGGCAAGATTGCCTCTGCCTTGAGGCGCTGTGGTTTTGCAAAGGTATTCGATGTTGACCTCGGCGCAGATATGACGATAATGGAAGAAGCTTCAGAACTGCTCAAGCGTCTGGAGAAGAACGAAAATCTTCCTATGATAACCACGTGCTGTCCCGGATGGATACTCATGATGGAGCACTTTTATCAAGAGCTTATACCCAACATGTCCACATGCAAGAGCCCACATGAGATGCTTGGGATGCTCATCAAAACTTTTTACGCTAAGCGTGCAGGAATAAACCCTCGTGACATAGTAGTAGTTAGCATAATGCCCTGCACAGCCAAGAAGTTTGAGTCTACAAGACCAGAGCTCAATACAGCAGTAGATTATGTCCTTACTACCAGAGAGTTTGGCCGTTTGGTCAAGATGAAGCACATAGATTTCAAGTCACTGCCAGATGAACCTTTTGATGCGCCTCTCGGGATAGCCAGCGGTGCAGGCCATATTTTCGGTGCCAGCGGCGGGGTTATGGAAGCAGCTCTCAGGACTGCCTACGAGATATCTACAGGAAAGCAGTTGACCAAGATCGAGTTTGACCAACTGAGGGGTAGCGAAGGGATAAAGCAAGGTAGCATAATAATCAACGGTAAAGAAATCAGATTCGCAGCAGCAAACGGTGGGAGGAATATAAGGAACGTCATAAAGCATATGAACAATTACCATTTCATAGAGATGATGGCCTGTCCAGGGGGTTGCATAGGTGGTGGTGGTCAACCTATCTACAAAGACCCTGATGTGCTGGTAAAGCGTGCCCAGGCAATCTATCAGGCAGATTCTTTGGAGCACATCAGAAAGTCGCATGAGAACCCAGTAGTTAAGGAGATCTACGCAGAATTTTTAGGCCATCCGCTCAGCGAAAAGGCAGAGGAACTTCTACACACTTTTTACGTTCCCAGGGAGAGGTTTTAAAAAATTTAAAAACCCTGCTGTCTTTTTATATTTTGCATGTATTGCTGAGCAGGTTCTATGAAGCCATTGACTATTTTCCTTGTCCGTCACGGACAATCAGAATCAAACCTACACAAGTTCTTTGATGGTTGGTACGATTCACCTTTGACCGATCTAGGTATTAAGCAGGCGTCTCTGTTAAAAAAGCGCTTGTCAAAGGAAAGAATCGATGCTGTTTTTTCTTCAGACCTTCAGCGCGCCAGGCGCACTGTAGAGCTCCTTGAAATGAGTGTGCCTGTTTTTTATTCATCTGCTCTCAGAGAGATCAGCTACGGAGAGCTAGAAGGAAAGGTGTGGGCAGATAACAAGGACTACTTAGTATACCATACAGACCCTTACATAAGGCCCAATGGCGGAGAAAATGCTTTTGATATGCAGAAGAGAGTGATAGATTATTTCGAGAAAGTTGTATTGCGCTCTGGCAAGGAGAGCGTTTTGATAGTTTCCCACCACGGTCCGTTAGTGCTTTTAGGCGCATACCTTCTCGGATTACCGATCGAGAACTGGCGCAGGCTCAGCATAGGCAACTGCGGTCTTTCCATATTCCAGTTTGAAGAAGGCGTTTACCGCTTAAAACTTTGGAATTCACTTTCACATCTCGGTTTGAAGAGTTATTTCTCTCTCTATAGGAAGTAGCAGAAAATTTTTTACTTTGTTTCTTCCCATGCAACAAAAGTTACGTTTTTTATCTCATGCACGTTGTTTATCTCATCCATTACTCTCATTATTCTCCATACTATCTGGCTTTTGTTTTGTGTGTCTATCACGTTTTCGCCAACCTTAAGTACTCCGCTTATATAAACGCTGATTTTTATGTCTTCAGGTAAAGCTATCTTATTTTTGATTTTCGAATCCAAGTCAGAGTTTATTTGGGTATTCGGGTTGTTCTCTAATTCTTTTTCCATGTTGATGGAGTAATCCATTGCATAGTTATACATCAGCATCTGTCTAAAGTTTCTCTCTTGGTTTACGTACTGCCAGTAGTTTACTATTAGCGTGAGGCTTAGTAAAAATATCAGAGAAGCTACGAGCGTGTCAAAACTGAAGTACTGTCCTTTCATATAAACTACCTCGGAATCTTACTTATCTTTATTTTACCATTTGAATCACTTATTATGTCTATAGCAAGAGTTTGTTTGGGATTAATTTCCAGTGTTGTTGGGTCAGAAGAGCCATCAAAGATTATATCGCTTGTTGCTTCAAGCATTCTTCTTGCAAGCGAAGAGCCAGTATAAGAGGTTATCGTAATATATGCTTTATTAGTCTCTGTGCTGTCTCGATTTATTGTTATGTTGTACTCTTCTCCGTGCGGTAGCATGGGTTCAAGCATCACTATTGCAGAGGTGTTTTTTGTATCTGAAACCAGATAGAACACGTTTGCGATTTCCCAGGCTTTGATCTCTCCGTAGTTCATGCTAACGTTTGCAGTGGAGTTTTGTACCTCGCTGACATAAACAAAGCTCCCTCCCAGAAAGAGCAGTAGGAAAAAAGAGGTAAACACAGCCATCTCAACAGATGACTGACCTTTTTCAAATTCGTTTTTCTTGTGCATTGCTTCACCCGTAGAGTTGCGTAACGTTTATCCGCGACCCGAGGTTTTCGATCAGGAAGTACTTTCTTCCTGACCCGGGCTTCTGTATGACTATTTCGTTGATTCCTTCTGGAAGCTTTCCTATGGTAGTTGCTACAATCTCTTTTCTCATGTTTGCTTGGCCGATTTCAGTTATGACTAGAAGCGTTCGTGGCGCAGAAGCTGGTAATGTTTCAAAGTACCTTATACTTATTCTATTTACTCCTTCTGGTAGTAGGAGCGTTACGACCTCTTTGGCCTTAGGTTTAGAATCTACTTCATATATCTTTCTCGCGAGGTAGTCTGTCATTACTCTTCCCTGCTCAATTGCCATGTCTTCAACGTATGTTTTGCTTAGCACATACAGACCCAATATGAGCGGTATCGTAATTATCAGCATTCCGCCTAAGAAAAGGAGAAGTTCAGTCGATACCTGTGCGCGCAAGAAATCCATTTTCAGCATCCTCCGTATGTGCACCAGAGATTTACTTGTACGTTCTGGTTGTTCACTGTTATAGTTCTAGTTGCTATTCCTGAATAGTCTACAAAATCTGTCGAAAGTGCAAAGTGCTCGTATTTATATATATTGTCAGATATGTCATTGTTGCACATCATCCTATTCTTGCATCCGTGCATTCCCTTTATTAAATAAACATCGTGATTGTTATCTCTGTATCTGTCTACCCTGTGATCCCTTAGTTTTGCTTCAGAATTTATCATTATCCCGAAGGCATATGGGTCGTAAACGAAACCCAATAGGCCTTTATCTTCGCTTTTTTTGTTATAACCGTCTGAGTAGTGTCGCATCACAAATGAAGATGAGTCTGAATGATTGATGTATATCCAGTTATTCACAGCATAAATGAAATTATCATTTTTTAGGAGAACAGCATACATGACCTTTGAATAATTATTTCCTTGCATTCTTGTGAAGAGGGAGTTTGGAGAATATATAATGAGTTTCTGACCTATATAATTACTCAAATCTACATTGAAGAAAACAGAGGAGTTGGTCTGATAAAAGTCATCAACATCTACACTGCATATCGTTCCATCCTGCTTTATCGCGATTGCTTTTATGTCGAGTGCTTCTGAAAAAACATCATTATCAACAGGATTTATAACAACGGCAGATTCGCCATTGCAATCAATAGTTCCTGCTGTTTTGAAATGATAATTGTTTATTACGACCGCTGAAGCAAACTGCATTATTTCATAGCGTTTTTCATCGTCCATAACTTTGAACAGATCAGGGTTTTCAAAATAAACTATTTTGCCTTTGTAATTTTCGGTGCTTGCGGAGCCAGTAGCTCTGATTATCTCTCCGTAGCCCCAGCCTTTTCCTACAACAATATTATTCTGATCAGTTCTTGGATCTGTACTACCTATGGAAGTTATGGCTTCTGGCTTCAAATCATCTATTGTGGTGATGCTGGAGTTGAAGTAAATCTTCCTCAAGGAAGGGTTCTGATTAGATGTTGCATGGACATATGCTTGCATTATTACCGGGTCTAGGAAGTTTTCAATGCTCACGTTTATCTTTGTCGTCTTCTGATTGCTAAACTTTATGCTTTTTTCCAAATTCTCCACACTTATTTCGTACTCAAAAGTGCCTTCAGCAGTTTTGTAATCCGCCATCCTGGCATCGCAGTTTTTCATCACAATCGTTATGTTAAAGTCAGAGGCAAGGTAAACTTCCCGCAGCTGATTTAAGTATTCCACGAGCAGTTCTTGTGAATTTATCATTTCACCTAGTTGTTTTCTTACTCTATTACTTTCACCAGTATTGGTCAATGTCTTTGCGCAGCTTTTGCTCATGTGCATGAGCGTAAAGTTGAAGTAGTCACTTTCTAAGACCTCTTCAGTGCTTCCTCCAGCAGGCATTTCCAAAAGATTGTCATTCCTAAGGGCAACAAACCTTGTGATGTTGTACATTGCATTGGTAAATGCAGCTTCCAGCAGTGCCTCTGCGTTTCTCTCTGCGCTCTCGAGCATCTTTTTTGCCACCAGGTTCTTCAAGAGGTTGAGGTTTGCTTCTTGTCTACTCTTTACGTTTTGCATCCAGACGCCCAGGTCGACCATGAAGAGAAGCAGGAAGAAGAGCGTTGTCACAGTGAGTATAAATCCTTTTGATCTCATACGTATACCTTAACAAATATTATGTGGTTGGGAGCATAGTTAAGCTTTCCAGTGTCTTGATTTAATCTTTTTGGTTCGGTGCACATCAGCGCTCTGGTGTTTGGCTCAATTTTTTCAGCATATGTTACAGTGTCCTGATTTTGAAATGCTGTAGCCATGATCATGTACTCTTTTGTGTTATTGTAGTGATTTTCTTTTGGGATCAGTAATTCTTCTTCGTGTGTGCTGTTTCTGTAGATCACAGCGATGTGGTACTTTTCAGGAAGAACTCTTCCAACGTAGGTAGTCAGTGTATTTGTTTGTGATGTAAGTCCATTCATAAAAACTTTGGTAGTGCAGTTGTATCCATCACATTGCCAGTGTTTCATAGCGTTTACAATGTCGTTTGCAAGCAAGTAATTCTGCGTTAGCTGAAGTATCTTGGTGTCTTCAGTTTGTATTATCGAGAAGAGGACGTATATGCTTGTTATAACCAGTATAAAGGCAATGAATGAATCAAACGTGAAAACATATCCTTTCAAAGTTAACCCCATATCTTTCATAATCACTTATTCTTTATAAAGTTTTTAAGCTAATGATTGCTTCATGAGCAGTTCGCTCCCAGGTAGAGTAGCTCTTGGAGGCACTTTTGACATCATCCACAAAGGTCATGTGTCTCTTCTTTCAAAGGCGCTCGAATACACAGAGGTTTACATAGGCCTCACTTCTGACGAATATGTTTTGAGAGAAAAAGGGAGGTTGTTGCGTTCCTATGATGAGCGTAGAGATGCACTAGAGAGACATTTATCCGCGAATAAGCACAAAATAAAGATATTCAAGATAGAAGACAGGTACGGCTTCACTATTACCGAGCCATCTCTGGATGCTATAGTAGTTTCTACAGAGACTCTTCCAACTGCCCAGAAGATAAACGCTATAAGACAGGCAGCAGGGATGAAACCTCTGAAAATAATCAAGGTGCCTATTTTGTATTCCCAAGACCTGAAGAAGCTATCTGCTTCTGATGTCATCAGTGGAAAGGTTGACTCAGAAGGGAATAGATTAATACCTTTATACATTGCAGTTGGCTCGGAGAATCCTACCAAGATCCAAGCTGTTAGTCAGGCATTCAAAGGATTTCTTTCTCTCGATTCGCACATATATCCTGTGAAAACCTCCACATTTACTAAACAGCCATTAAATGCAGAGACGATAAGCTGCGCCATAGATAGGGCAAAGCAGGCATGGGATTCTCGTGAAAACCTTGACTATTCAGTGGGTATAGAGAGCGGGATATTTTCCTTTGACGAATATTCCTTGGACATCGCTATTGCGGCGGTTTACGACGGTAACTCTGTGAGTCTTGGCAACAGCATGGGCTTCCAGCTGCCTTCACATGTGATTCAAAACCTAGCTCCAGGCAGAGAGCTGGGTGAGATAGTAGAAAAGCTTTCTGGCATAAAAGACATAGGGAAAAAAGAGGGCATCATATCTTATCTGAGCGGCGGCAGATTGAAGAGGTTAGAGATGAATGTGCAGGCAGTTAAGTGCGCTCTGGTTCACAGGTTTTCTCAGTGCTTTTTTGATGCACTTGAGATATTATAGGTCTTTCTATGCCAACGCATTATCCTGCTACTATTGTAAGAAAAATTAGAGAAGCAGAAGACATAACGACTTTGGAGTTCTCTGTTGGTCTTACTTCTCTTCCCGGTCAATTTGTCATGCTCTGGCTGCCTTCAGTGGGTGAGAAGCCGTTCAGCATAGAAAGCCCTTCTCCTCTCAGACTAACGATAAAAAAAAGAGGGCAGTTCACATCTCAACTGCTTTCGCTTTCTGTGGGTTCAAAAGTTTACATAAGAGGTCCTTACGGGAATTCTTTTGATATATCCGGCTCTAAGAACATATGCATTGTTGGTGGCGGCTATGGTCTTGCACCTCTGCGCTTTCTTGTTAGAGAAGCAAAAAAGCAAAAGAAGAAAATAGTTGCAGTTCAAGGCGCACGAACAAAGGACCTGCTAATTAAATCTCCAGAGTGTCGCACATTCATTACAACTGATGATGGAAGCGCAGGTAAGAAGGGCACAGTCCTTGACGTTCTTCCTGAAGTGGTAGACCTATTTAGAATAGACCTTGTATGTGCCTGCGGCCCAGAGCAGATGCTCAAAGCTATAGGTGACTTTTGCGTTTCAAGAGGCATGAAGTGCCAGCTTTCTGTCGAACGCTACATGAAGTGTGGTATAGGTATATGCGGTCACTGTAGCATAGGGAAATACCTCTGCTGCAGAGACGGACCTGTGTTCTCTGAAGAAATACTCAAAGAACCGGAGTTTGGGAAGCTATGGCGGGAAAAGAACGGAACGTTGAGACCTATTTGCTGAAGGATGCAATAGTAGTCAATCCAGATTCAATATTTAGATCAGATGTATTGCTTTCCCATAAGATACTCAAAATCGAGAAAAATCTTCCTTTGGAAGCAAACACAATAATAGATGCTACTGGTATGTATCTCTTATATGGCCTTTTAGATCCTCACGTTCACCTGCGCAGTCCTTCCCAGGAGTACAAGGAAGACTTTGTCTCTGGTTCTGCCGCAGCAGTTCATGGCGGTGCTACTACAATATTTGACATGCCGAACAACATACCCTTTACAGATTCTAGTTTACTCCTTGAGAAAAAGATACATCTTAGGAATTCTTCTGATGTCTACGCAAACATCGAATTCTATCTTGGGCTTTCAAAAAGCAATCTTGAAACCTTTTCTCAAATCGAGAACTGTGTAGGCTACAAGCTCTATTTCTCCAAGACGACAGGAGTAGACAATCCACTCTCTTACAAGGAAGTTAGCTCATTAAGAACCTTTCCAAAGCCGTGCTTTGTCCATGCAGAGTTAGTCTCAGAAAAGAATTCTTCCAATCTCAAAGAGCATAATTTATCTAGGCCAGAGGAAGGCGAGCTGAAAGTAGTCAAAGAGCTCTGTTCTATCTCAAGGGATTTCCACTTCACACACGTGAGTTCTCCTCTCACGGCTGAGTTTCTTTCACGAGAAGGAATTTCTTTTGATTTGACTCCTCACCATCTTTTTTTCTCTCTCGAAGACCCTGTAGAAGAGCAGTTGCTCAAGGTAAATCCACCCATAAGGCCTCTGGCGTCTAGAGATGCGTTAAGAAGCTATCTAATGAGTAATAATTGCTTAATATCCAGCGACCATGCTCCGCACACTTCTCAAGAAAAGAGCTTGCCATTCTCGGAAGCGCCTTCGGGAATAAGTTCACTTGACATAATACTTCCTCTATGGATAGAACTTTTTTCTTCTCTGAAGGTACATCAGCCGCTCGCTCTTCTCGCAAAAAAGAACAATATGCTCTATGAGAGGTTTAAGCTTGAGAAAAAGGGCCAAATAGCAATAGGAAAAGTTTCTGATATTGTGCTGATAGATGTAGATCAAGAATACAGGATAGACTGTTCGAAGTGGTTCTCAAAAGCCAAGAGCTCACCTTATAAAAATCTTTATCTCAGGAGCAGAGTATTTGCGACTTTTGTGTCAGGTATTCTTGTCTACCATTCTGACAAGCTCCGCTCAAAGTTAAACATTTATAAAACTTCATAAAAACAAATAAACTAATGTAAACAGATGATGTCAGTCTTTAGCGCTCCCATCGTCTAGCCCGGCCAAGGACGTGGGCCTTTCAAGCCTAAGACCTGGGTTCAAATCCCAGTGGGAGCGTGCTTTATTTTTTGTTTTCTCTTTATCCAAGAGATTGGCTTTTTTTATAATTAGCCATATAATCTTTTCTAACTATAATTATTATACTACTCCAAAACAGGTGTTAACATGAAACAAAACGTAGGAGACATCGATAGGTATGCCAGAATAGTTCTTGGTTTAGTGCTGCTGCTGATTGGCCTTTACACACAAACATTGATATGGGTTCTTGGAATACCTCTGATAATATCAGGTATCATGAGATTCTGCTTTTTGTATACCATTCTGGGTATCTCAACCTGTCCGGTAGAAAAACCGAGTAAGCAGTGAAGCGCGCTATTCTTTTTTTATTTATTTGCAGTTGCCTAATTTTTACCTAATTCGCTAAACTTATCATCTTCCGCTAGCTTCGCCTTCTCTAGATCTTCAGTCTCCAAACCTATAGTTGTCAGAGTAACTATTTGGGTGTAAATATGAGTATCTATGGTAATATTGAGAGTGAAAAAGATAGTAATCCCATCGTGTGCCAGGTTTTGAATAAATCTTGCATACTTTTGGCTGATACATGCTTGCCAAGATAATTGCCAACAAAAAACTAGGAAAAATCCTATTAGTAGTCCTAAAAATAATAGTTAAAAAATACTGTTTTGGTGTCCATTAAAAACTACGCTCTCCTCGCCTTTAGAATCTATTAGGTTCATGGTGGCTTCAGAGCCCTCTTTCAATGCTTCATAATAATTTCCTTCTTTTAGCTTTGGTACCATTATAGTATCTGTATCTATTATCTTCTGCGCCCAGCTGTCTGTTATAATGTGTTCTAATCCATGGCCGACTTCTATCCTCCTATGGCTGTAGGTTTTCTACTCGTTCAGAGAACGCTAGCTGAACTAAGAGAATTAAGACAATAATTTTTGCAATGTAATTTTTCATCATATATACTCACTGAAACATTCTGTTTTCAGTTCCAGCTAGCTCTGCCTGCATATCTCTTAAGTTCTGATCTGCTTCGAGAGAGCGCTTTCAAGCTGATTGGCAGCCATTACTCAGTTGCTGAAATTAGACCCAATGATTAAAAGGACAATCGCTCTTGTTTCTTCTCCAATCGTCGTCACATCTGCATAAATCTAATCACTAAAATTTATATCTCTTTTGCTTATCTTTAAGCCCACCATACAATTTTTAAGTTTCTTTTTGATTACATAATAAGCTGCGTGATTTAATGGCCGACCAGGTTTCCCTGCAGGTTAATTTCAACCTTGAAAAGCTGCTTACAAAGCCGAGCTGGCAGACAATACTCATAGATTTAATAGAAAAAAACGAAATAGATCCCTGGAACATAGATATATCTGACATAACTTCTAAGTTCCTTCAGGAAGTAAGAAAGATGAAGGAAATGAACTTCAGCATTCCAGCAAACGTTATACTTGCGTGCGCAATCCTCCTTCGTTTTAAGTCAAATGTCTTTAAGGAAACTCTTTCTTTTGATGCAGTTGAGATTCCTACTGAGGGTGAAGAGCATTATTTCCCTGCTGAAAGCCTCAACAACTTCTACATTCCCATGCGCTTTCCTCCAAAGAGGATGGTTTCCTTCAATGAACTGATATCAATGGTAGAAGAGGTAATCCAGAGAATCTCCAAGCGTGTTTCGAGGAGCAATAGCTCAGAACAGCAACAGTCTATAGAGATAAAGCTTGAGGCGTACGACATAGAGAAAGAGATGGAAAATCTTCTTGCGCTCATGAAAGAGCTTCAGGAAGAAAACATGCTCCTGTTTTCTTCGCTATGTAAGAAACTCAATCCGATAGATGCTTTTCTGCCCCTGCTCTACTTAAGGCTTCACAACAAGATTTCTCTTCTGCAGGAAGAGTTCTTTGGCGAGATAATAATATATCTCAAGGCTCAGCAGAATTGATTTTTTTGTTGAGTTTTCTGATTGTTCCTGAGACCTTTATCGGAACCAATCTTGGCTGAACCATCGTTGCAGTAGCTGCAATAACTTTTTTCACATCCTTGTGATAAACCCTTATTACTGCAATGTCTTTTCTGACGCTTACTACTTTTGCATACATGCTACTGCTTCCGAATAAACCGTAGCACTCAATCAGCTTTTGCCTGATTGCACTTTGAAGATCTCGTATATCCAGTGCGTTTTGATAGCATCTGAAGGCAATGTATCTGTATCTTACCATTTCCATGTTTCACACTTCTTTTTCACAGAGCATCAGTGCATAGCTTTCTTCTATGTCAAATACGCATTCCATGAAATAAACCATCTCATGGACTGAGAACAGCTCGGTTTCCTTGCTCGCAAGACTGCACACCTTTAGATTCAAATCATTATCTATGCATCTTTTTATCAATACCTTTGCCAGAAAGAGTTCTCTTGGGTTTTGGCATCTTATTAGCCTTCCTAACGGAAAGAGTATGCAGTGTTTCTTGAAGTTTTTCAGCTTCTTGATGCTTCCGGCGTCAAAGCTTTTTGGAAGTATGTACTTCCTATTGTATTCTACACTCTTAAGGCTGGATACTACCTGAAGTTCTTGTTTCAGCTTTTCTAAAGAGATTAGGGAAGCTATTCCAAGCTCTTTTCTTTTTACATTATCAAGGTTTATTTCCTTGTAGGTGACATCTTTTAGCTGCCACACTACAACAGACCTCTTGCCTTTTTTCCTTGTCTGGTCAATCCTCTGTACACTCTTCTCTTGTTGTTTATGGCTTCAGTTCTAACAGTTTTCTTTTCAGGGTCTACGAGTATTACTTCGAAGAACTTGTAGTTTCCATCTTCTCCTACATAATATGAGTTTAACACTTCCATATTTGGAAACTTCTTTGCAACTCTTTTTTCTCCTATTAACTGAAGCGATTCATCTCTAGTGATGTATCTTATGTTTTTTGCTGGCTTTCTTCCCTTTGCAGGTTTTTCCCTTTTTCTTCTTCCTTTCTTTACTCTGACGCGGGCAACTACATATCCTTGCTTTGCCCTATAGCCTAGCTGTCTCGCTCTTACCGGATTAGTCGGTCTTTCTACCCTTATGACAGTAGGCTCTTTTTTCCACTTAACCAGCTTTTTCTTCAGCAAGTCACTCCTTTCTTTATAAATCTTTTGGAACGTTTCAGAAATATACTTCGATGCTCCCATTCTTTCCACCTAATCATATCTAAACGGATATGCTATCTCATTCTATTACAAAAACCTTTAAAAACATAATTCAGCATTGATACACTCTAAGCTCAAGGTGTTATCTAATGGGCAAGTTTCCTGAGGCAGACAAGATAATTGCTTCTACGAAGATATGCTTCAAGTGTAAGGCCAGAAATCCCTATACTGCTGAACGCTGCAGGAAATGCGGTTACAAGTACCTGAGGCAAAAAAACAAAGAACTCTCGTCGAAGAAGCAGGGCTGATATATAATCCTCTACTCTATTTTTCACAAATCTAATAGATGAACAGCATATCTCTGTACTTTGGGAGAGGCCACATTTTTTCGTCTATTTCTCCTTCCAGTTCATCTGCTACTTCTCTCAGCTTTTCCATTGCGTCTATGCATCCTGGGGTGTCTTTTTGCTCAATCTTTTTTTCCAAAAGCTCAATTTGGTTGTTGAGTTTATTGAGCAATCCATTTATCTTTCTTATCTGCTTTTTGAGCCAGTAAGCTTCAATACTGCCTTGCATCTCGCATAACATGTCTAGGTATCTTATGCTACTTGGGAGGATCATAGTTTTTGCCATTTCAAGTGCTGTTCTACTCTCAAAGTCTATGGTCTTCGCGTACTTTTCTTTGTATATGTGGTATCTGGCAAGTAGCTCGCTTCTGCTGAGAACCTGGTTTCTCTCGAAGAAAGCAATGGTCTCTTCTTCCCTAAGTACTTCTAGAGCTTCTCGCGTATTCTTTATGTTGGGCAGCCCTCTCTTTTCTGCTTCTCGCTTCCAATCCTCTGAGTAGTTGTCCCCGTTGAACAGCACTCTCTTATGCTTTCTTATAACTTCGCCGAGTACCTTCTTTAGCGCTGCGTTTATCTTGGTTCCTTTTGCCAATTCCTTTTCTAGCATCTCAGCTATCGCATTCAGGCTGTCAGCCATAATTGTATTCAGCACCATGTTTGGAGTTGAACAGTTTTGAGAAGACCCTACTGCTCTGAACTCGAACTTATTTCCTGTAAATGCTATCGGGGAAGTTCTGTTTCTGTCAGTTATGTCTTTTGGCAGTTTTGGCAGTAATGCAATGCCAAGATCAAAGTATTCTTTTTTTCCATTGCCATCTACTTTTTTATTGTACGCGATTGCCTCAAGCACTTCGTATAGCTGTTCCCCAAGATAGATCGACATTATTGCAGGAGGTGCTTCGTTTGCTCCTAATCTGTGATCATTTCCTGCAGAAGCTATCGATGCTCTGAGTATTTTTCCGTGCTTGTCAATGCCCATAATTAGTGCGCATACGAATGTAAGAAAAACAGCATTTTCATGCGGATTATTGCCCGGATCGAAGAGGTTCCTTCCCCGCGGGTCGATTATGCTCCAGTTGTTGTGCTTTCCAGAACCGTTGATTCCTGCAAAGGGTTTCTCATGCAGCAAGCAAACCAACCCGTGTTTTTCTGCGACTTCCTTAAGTATCTGCATTAGCATCATATTGTGGTCTACTGCGAGGTTCTGCTCTTCAAACACCGGTGCTATCTCAAACTGCGCAGGGGCAACTTCGTTGTGCCTCGTCTTCGCAGGTATCCCTAGCTTCCAGCATTCTCTGCTTACCTCTTCCATGAACTTGAGTATCCTCGGTTTTATCGATCCAAAGTAGTGGTCTTCCATCTGCTGGTGCTTAGGCGATCTCCTACCGAAGAGTGTCCTTCCTGTCAATACTAGATCTGGCCTTTTTACGTAGTAGGTTTTGTCTATCAGGAAGTACTCCTGCTCAGCTCCAAGAGTCATCTTTGCATCTCTTTCAGGGACATCTTCACCCAGAAGAATGAGTATTCTCCTGACTGCTTTTGAGAGCTGTTTTTGGGACCGCAAGAAAGGTATCTTCTTGTCTAGGGATTCACCACTGTAGGAGAAAAAGGCAGTTGGTATGCAGAGAGTGGAATACCCATTTACGTATTTGATGAATACTGGACTAGTAGGATCCCACACAGTATATCCTCTTGCTTCAAAGGTGCTTCTCAGGCCTCCTGAAGGAAAGCTCGATGCATCAGGTTCACCTTTTACGAGTTCTTTGCCTGAGAATTTTTCTATTGGATTTAAAGCGTTGTCAAATCCTATGAAGCTCTCGTGTTTCTCTGCAGTTTGACCGGTCATCGGCTGGAACCAATGTGTGTAGTGGGTAGTTCCTTTTGATATTGCCCACTCGCTAATCGCGGTTGCTACCTCGTTAGCTAGTTCTAGGTCTATCTCTTCATTCTTTTCAATTTTTTCCAAGAGCTTTTCGTATGCTTCTTTGCTCAAGTATTTCTTCATTTTCTCTCTGGAAAACACATTCTCTCCAAATATCTTTGTTATTTCTCCGCGCATCCAATCACCCCCTGATGTTCTACATCTTCTTAGTTTATTTAAAATATTAATTACAAATTATTTAATGCTATTTACTTTTTAAAAAAGAAGATATGCAAAACGTTGGGCCTCAGCCGGAATAAGTGCCATCTTCACCAGCAGACGGAGAAAAAAGCGGGAAAAAACACGAC